>Ga0155886_101_pt1 | contig 4565 bp, 5 predicted proteins | sample RifCSPlowO2_01_FD_107540 | JGI IMG/M metagenome (GOLD analysis project Ga0155886, IMG submission 107540) | Candidatus Ryanbacteria bacterium RIFCSPLOWO2_01_FULL_48_26 | reverse complement strand
AGCCCTGCCGCCGGAAAAACTGCGGGAACGAATCGAAACGCGCGTTGATCAGATGATACAGGACGGTCTTGTCGAAGAAACACGGAATCTATATAAAAAGTATGGCCGCGTAAAAGCGCTTGAAGCCATCGGCTATCGCGAAATTATAGATTACCTAGAATACTGTCATTCCCGCGGAGGCGGGAATCCAGAAGTTAAAAAAAACTTGGATTCCCGTTGTCACGGGAATGACAAGAAAACACAAACACTCGAGGAAGCGATCCGACAAATCAAAATGAATACACGGCACTATGCGAAACGCCAAATAACGTGGTTTAGGAAAGATAAAAACGTTTTATGGATTGATCCAAAAAATGCTATCCAAACTACTTCAGCAATTTCAAAAAAATCTCTTTAAGCACTTCCGGATTCCCCTTACCTTTGAGCCTCGCCATCGCTTTGCCGATTAGAAACTGCAAACTCGCAACTTTGCCCTTCCTGTAATCGGCAATTGCGGCAGGATTTTCTTGAAGTATAAACTGGGCAATTGTTTCAAGTTCCGCAGTACCAGAAATCGCGTATAGACTTTCATCTTTCAAAATATCCTCCGGATCCTCGTCGCGCTTAAACATCTTAGCGAGCATATCTTTCGCCTGGCGGCTGGTGAGTTTCCCAGACTCGATCAAAAAAACCAAATGCGCCAAATGCTCCGGATTCACTTTCGTGTCGCGCAAAACAATTCCGAGTTCGTTTACAATGCCGCGAATGTCGCTCGTAAGATAATTAAACAGTGTAAGTACCGACGCTTGTGGACTTTTTTCCTTGAGTTCGCTTACCGCTTCTTCGAAATAATCCGCGAGAGCCGGCTCGCCGACAAGCGTATCCGCCTGGGCTTCGTTTAAACCATACTCTCTCACAAACCGTTCGCGCCTTTTCGCGGGCAATTCCGGCAATTCGGCTTTGAGTTTTTCGAGATTGAAAAAATCCGTCTCAAACGGCGGTAAATCCGGCTCCGGGAAATAGCGATAATCGTGCGCGTCTTCCTTGATCCGCTGAACCACCGACTTCTGTTTCGCTTCATCCCACCCTCGCGTTTCCTGCGAAATTGTTCCGCCGGATTCCAGCACTTCCTCGTGGCGCGCAAGTTCATACCGGACAGCATCTTCCATCGCCTTAAAAGAGTTAATATTCTTTAACTCAACCTTCGTTCCCATGTGCAATTTGTCGTTCTTCATTTGCCCTACGCTCACGTTCGCCTCAATCCTCATCTGCCCGGATTCCATATCCGCGTCGGAAACGCCGAGATACCTTAAAATAAGCTGTAATTCACGCGCGAATTCAGACGCCTGCTCCACACTCGTTATATCCGGTTCCGTCACCAACTCCATAAGCGGCACTCCGGCTCTATTAAAATCCACAAGACTTATCGCTTGTCCCTTGTCACTTGTCGCATGCACAAGCCGCCCCGTATCTTCCTCTAAATGTATGCGCCGAATACGCACGCCCTCAAGCATGCCGCCTACAACAAGCGGCTGATCGTATTGTGAAATCTGATATCCCTTTGGCAAGTCGGGATAAAAATAATTTTTCCGGTCAAATTTTGTGACGGGGTTTATCGTCCCGCGAAGGGCGAGCCCGACGCGAATCACGAATTCAACCGCTTGCCTGTTTATCGTCGGCAATGTCCCCGGATGAGCAAGACACACCGGGCAGACATTTGTATTCGGACGCCGCTCGTTAGGGTCGTTCAAAGAATCGCAGAACATTTTGGTTCGCGTTTTAAGTTCGACGTGCACTTCTAAACCAATGGTGGGTCGATAAGCCATGGTACGTATTATACACGAAATGTAATGGAAAATTTAAGGGCCCGTGGCGTTTTGCGCGCACGGGCCCAGATTTTCATTAGAATACAGAGCGACCGAAGTTTTATCTCACCAATGGGAAATGTAGCACGTTTCATTCCCGTATCGAACTCGAAGGAATGGATCCTCGTAAAAAAACTCGACTTCGAGTTTCGCCCCCGGCAACGCTTGCTCAATTGCCTTCGCCTTCTCACGCACATCGTGAGGAATTGGGTGCGCAAACGGTTTCGAGGAATTGAGAGCAACCCAATTGTCGAAAGACATTACATCCCATCTTGTCGCACTGGTTAAAAACGTTTTCGCGCTTTCAAAATGCAACTGGCGCCTGGTCCTTGCGATAACCGGCTTCCGCCACGCGCGATATAGCCCGACAAGAGACCCAAACGCGGTAGCCGCGAGAACCACAACGACAAAAGGAATTTCTGGAATTTGAGTGAATTCCGGCGGCATCAGTTTTCCAAACGCAACTCCGAGCATGAGAAACAGAAACGACCACACAACAACCGTCCGCCATGCCGGTGGAGGTTCCGCGAAGCCCCCACCTGCAAACTCCCGCGCGCGTTCCTCGCAAAAATTCGCTTTGTACTCATCTTTAAATTTCGCTACCCACGCGGAATCAAGCGGATGAATACCGACGCCTCGGAGTTTATCCGCCAGGGGCCTCCTTTCCCAGCGCTCTTTTGCCTGTCCAGTCCTTAGGATTTCCGACACCAACTGAACAGCCGTTTCATCCTCCGCAAACGCGTCCAACCGCGCCGCCCTCGGAAAACGACTCAAAGAACGCTTAAATAGCCAAAAACTATATTCCTTCTGCAACTTATGATTTTCAGGCACAGTGACTAAATATGACGAATCCATATCGATCCTTTCTCTTTCCGATTTTTTTTGTTTTCAAAAGGCATCGGTACAATTACCGTACCCTTGCTATATTTTTACGGGATAAAATATAACAAGACAGCGGGAGGTTGTCAATCTTTTGAAAATATTAGCATTTTGAACGATCGTTCAAAATGCTAATATTCGCTCCGCTCAAGTCAGGAACTAAATTTTCCAAGAAGCGCCGAAACCAATGTCCAAACTTTTTCATGGACAGCTTCAAGCGAAAGCAATTTTCCGCCCGGAGCGCATTCAACGAGAGAAAATCGATCGGGATATAACCGGACAATCTCAATATACGTTTCTTCCGCCCGTCGTAAGTGCTCTATGTCCGCTTCGTGGATATCTCGCTTCGCGCCTCCCACGTAATCTCGGTGGCCTTTCTTATCCACCATACTCTGGGCAATCGCGGCAGGAACATGAAGCACAACGTTCAAATCCGGCCTAGGAATGCCCAATAGCTCGAACTCGAGATCGACTTCCCAGTTAAAAAATTTTTCCCGTTCTTTTTCGTCCGCAATTTTACCCCCTTGATGCGCCATATTTGAGGCAACATATCGATTAGACACCACAACCATTCCCCCGTTCAAGGCTTTTTGTATTTCCTTCCCCGCGTCAAACCTATCAAGCGCGAAAAACAAAGAGCCTCTTCTTGCTCCAACTTCTTCCGATGTCCCGTACTGCCCGTTTAAATATTTCTCGACAAAATACGCAGACGGATTACCATAGCGCGGAAAATCGAATGACAAAATTGCGTGCCCCTCTTTCGCAAGACGCTCTACGAGCCGCTTCGTCTGCTCGGTTTTCCCCGAGCCATCGGTTCCCTCAATGACGATGAAAACTCCTTGCTTCATGGCAGTATTGTACCCCCAACACTGTTAATTTGGAACTTGCGCAAAAAACGCGCGGATGTTTTCATATTATTAGTAGATTTGAGAAAGAACTTTTATGAAAAGAATGAAAAGCGACGGAGCAGTGAGATACCGCGTTATTGTTTTGCCCGGCGGGAAACTTCCGATTAGGGCAAGATCTAACGATGTCGGATACGACATACCAACCCGGGCAATTGTGAGCCTTGATCCGGATCCAAGGAATCCTCGCATGAGGACAACCCTTTTTGATTTTGATGAACGGCCAACCAACAAACGAATCAAAAAGCGCGTTAAAGGTGACGAGTTCATTCTGCGACGCGGAGAAACAGTATTCCTCGGTACCGGCGTTGTTCTCAAAATACCTCCGGGCGTCGCGGCGTACGTTGAACCACGAGGTTTCGCAAAAAGGAAAGGGCTTCGGGTTATAAACTCCGATCATCCGATAGATCCCGGCTTTCGAGGCGAACCTGTCATCGAGATTAAACTCACAAAAAGAGGGAAAAAGAAATTTCGAATCGGCCGGTTTCAACGTCTTGCGCAGTTTGTGTTTAAAGAAGTTAAATTGCCTGAGTTTGAGGTTGTTTCTTCGCTTCCTGATACCGTGCGCGGAAACGGCTCGCATGGCTCGACGGGGGTCGATACACCGGAGGCAAATTCTGAACCCGCACGGAGCAAAAACTCGCGCGGCTCAACTGGCGGCACGTAAGCGGATAAAATAAATAATCATGCCTTCAAACAAGAAAGCCGTTCAGACCTTCTGAACGGCTTTTCCTTTTCCTGATTCTCTTTCGAAAGTGTGGGCCTAATCAATCACCTCAATGCCCATATTCCGTCGCTCCGCGAGTTCGCCTAATCGGCGAACGCTCCGCTCCTTAAAAACCCGCGGTTTTTAATATTTTCCTACACGGGAGGAACCTAATACTTTCCTCCCGACCCCTCCTTCGTGAATATGGGAATTAAAATTACTCTGTAATTT
>Ga0155886_134_pt2 | contig 6548 bp, 7 predicted proteins | sample RifCSPlowO2_01_FD_107540 | JGI IMG/M metagenome (GOLD analysis project Ga0155886, IMG submission 107540) | Candidatus Ryanbacteria bacterium RIFCSPLOWO2_01_FULL_48_26 | reverse complement strand
ACTGAAATCGCAGAGGTGGGTCGGCGGTATCAACAATTCGCCGAGGCCTACTGCTCGGTGAAATTTGAAAACGTGTCTAGCCAAGAGACAGTGAGGAGGCGGCGCCCATACTCAAAGCTAGAGATTGCATCATTGCTATAAGGGTAATAAAGCCCGATTAGTAAATTAAAATCAAACGAATGGCGCTGTGGAAAACATAGCGCCATTTTTTTATACGGCGTAAAAGCACCGAAATATTTGATTAAGATCCGCACCCTAGTTTTTGCCATAGTGCGCCGCTATATCAGGGAAGACTTATCCCCATTGCCGAGGTGTTGACATGTTTTAGGATGTGCGTATATAATCTAACCCACGAATGAGCATCAAGAAAAATCTTTCAAAACGTGGCGGCTAGCTAGCGCTTTTTGCGTTATGTGAGTCAGCCGCGTTGCGGCTGATTTTTTTAGAACTCGTTTGCGATATTTTGAAAATCAGCGTGCGAAGCACGCAACTTGAAACTTATAACTTTTAACTAATGACCAAAAGTTGTTAGTTATTAGTTGATAGTTGTTAGTTGCGCGCTGTGCGCGCTCCCTACGCTGCTGAAGCGGGGGCAATATCGGATGCCTCGCGCTCTCTATCGCATTGAGGGCAGGCGAGGACTCTCATCGAGACTGATAGAAGGGGTTTTTGTGTGGGGGCGGGCTTATGGCGACTGTTCTAGGATACAGACACGAGTGCCTCTGTCTCCTCCGGAAGGTTGCGACACCCGGGAGGGATTGGTTCATACCCTAACCTCCGTCGGGCCTTTGCCTCCACACTTTGTTCTTTGTGGAAAAAATATGCGCGGAAGCAATCTTGCTTTAAGCAATTTTCGCTTCCGCCTTTCTATCAGTTTCGATGAGAAAAATCCGCCCAATTTTGCGCAAGCAAATTTAGGCGGATAAATATCCAACTCCAGTTTCAGCTCTTTTGGAGAGTGTGGGGATTTGAGTCGAAAGTCGCCAATGAATTCTGTAGGCGATTGGCTAGTTCGTGCCCATGGCGCGAGGCGCTTAACACTAACAAGTGAAAAACAAGTGCGCGGGCAGCTACGGCGTCGTAATAGCGGAAGCTGTCTTAACTAATCCCGTCCTAGACAATAATAGTTCCCCGCTCTCCATTCCAAATTTCTCTCGACGAAGAATTTTTTTCGTCGAGAGCTGAAACTGGGGTTGGATAAAAAATATGTAAGTAGCCCTCCAAAATTTTCGTGGCGAAAACTTAGGAGGGTACAAGTAAGTCAGTATTGGGATGGTTGGCATAAGGGCACATGGTGGATGCCTTGACATCAAAAGGCGACGAAGGACGCAGCGTAGCGGCGATACGCCTCGGGGAGATGCGTAGCAATCGACGATCCGAGGATTTCCGAATGGGGAAACCTAATTGAGTAAACCTCAATTGCCCGCGAGCAATCGTGGGAGCACACCCGCTGAAGTAAAACATTCCAGTAAGCGGAGGAATATAGAACAATCGTTATTCCCTGAGTATCGGCGAGAGAAAAGGGAAGAGCCTAAACCTCTTGTGCGGAGCACAAGGACTGATAACCAAAAACTAACGACTAATTAACTTTTGTTAATAGTTGTAAGTCGTATGTTATTCGTTCTCGCGCTCTGCGCGAGGGGGGTCATAAGGGAGAGACGCTCTCTTTTGACTTATGACTTCTAACTGATAACTTTTAACTTTTTGTTATTAGTCATTAGTTATTTGTCATGAGTTCGAAGAGGTGAAGAAGTTATAAATTCATTGGTTAGCTGAAGATGCCTGGAAAGGCGCGCCGCAGACGGTGATAGCCCGGTAAGCGAAAATTAGTGAACTTCTTAGTCTTTTTTCTTGAGTACTTCGAGGTCAAACAGCTTCGGAGGAATTTGCGAGTACTATCTCGTAAGGCTAAATACTTTTGATGATCGATAGTGAACTAGTACCGTGAGGGAAAGGTGAAAAGCAGGCCGGTGAGGCCGTTGAAATAGAACCTGAAACCATGTGCCTACAAGGAACTAAAGCTCTAAGTGTGCGTAGCACACAACTAAAGACTTGTGACTAAAAACTTACGACAAATAACTTATGTTGATTGTCGTAAGTCAAAAGTCGTTTGTCGTTTGTTGCGCGCTACGCGCACGGAGTAATAGTGTGCCTATTGAAGAATGAGCCAACGACTTTAGATGTGCGGCAAGGGTAAGTCCTTGAACAGGACGCACCCGTAGGGAAACCGAGTGTTAAAAGCGCGTATGTGTGCGTAGCACACAACTAAAGACTTGTGACTAAAAACTTACGACAAATAACTTATGTTGATTGTCGTAAGCCAAAAGTCGTTTGTCGTTTGTTGTGCGCTACGCGCACCAGTCTCGCATCTAAGACCCGAAGCCAGATGAGCTTGCCTTGGCCAGGTTGAAGTCCCGCGAAAGCGGGGCGGAGGACCGAACTGGTGGGTTGTTCAACACCCTCGGATGAGCTGAGGTAAGGAGTGAAAAGCTAATCGAATCTGGTAATAGCTGGTTCTCTCCGAAATATATTTTCGTATAGCGCCGTTTCGTAGTCATGGGGGTAGAGCACTGGATGATATGTAAAGGCCGAAAGGCCGACACGTCAATCAAACTCCGAATACCATGGCGCAAGAGCGGTAGTCAGAACGTGGGGGCTAAGCTCCATGTTCGCAAGGGGAACAGCCCAGACCATCAGCTAAGGTCCCTAAATCTTGTCCTCTATCTCACATATACCATCAATTTGGCGGAGCGAATTTTAGACAGATTCGCGACGCGAGAAGCGAAGCGTGCTTTATGCACGCGAGCGACGAGTAACAAAGAATATGGCTAAAATTAGCCCGCCCGAACGGGAAGCTAAAAAATAAGCCACGTTCTTCGTTGCTCCTCCTAGAAGTGCGTCCAGCACATCTTCGTCGTCGCGCCTCGAACGTGTTTATTTTTTAGCTTCCAAATTGACGCTATATGTGAGATAGAGGACGTAACGCTAAGTGTTAAAGGTAGTCTTCTGCCTCAGACAGATAGGAGGTTGGCTTAGAGGTAGCCATCCTTTAAAGAGTGTGTAACAACTCACTATTCGATGGCAGAGGGCGCCGAAAATGTACCGGGGCTAAGCGTAGTACCGAAGCTATGGATTCGCAGACTTCATTGAGGATTCGGTGACTGTCTGTTTTTAGGACCGGCACTAAAATTTTTCCAGCGAAAATTTTGTGCCTGCGCTCTCGGCGCGATGACTCTCCGACTGCGGTTGGAGAGACCAAGCTCATCGCGCCTGCGAGAGCTCCTAAAAACAGACAGTCACCTCATTAGATAAGAGGTTAGGAAAATTGTAAAAAATTTGGGGTGGTTCGGAGATAAGCCCGAAGGCAATTCGGCCAAAGCTGGATCGTCTCAGCTTCCGGGCCTGTGGGACGCGAAATGTAGCCGCGTCGCGCCTCATCGAGCACAGTTGCTTGATGCCACCCTTAAAAATTTGTGTCAGGGCGTAGCGTAGCCGGGTAGCGCGCCCGTGGGATAGGTTAGTTGCTGGACTTGTTTGCGGTATATGGCCAAACTCGAAGCATCCAGATGTGCGACCCTATCGCAATGGGAGGTCGGTGGTTCGAATCCATCCGCCCTGACCAAATTTAACAGTTCTTTGTTCAAAAATTTCGGCGGACATGCACGGCTGGTCAGTGATCCAGGTTCGTATTCATACCTGGGTTTGACGTCACCTGCGTGCTCCGCCGCTACTAAAATCGCCGCGGGTAATAAGCCCCCAAAGGCTGGAAGACTCACAGTAAATATGTGAGGTACAGGTTCGACCCCTGTCCTGCGGTGATCAATTTATTCAGGCGAGCGAAAAACGTTCGCCCATTGCCCAGTAGCAGTTTTTACAAAAATGCTACTGGGATCCTCAATGAAGTCTGCGAGTGGTAGGAGAGCATTCCGATCCGCTGTGAAGGTCGATCCGCGAGGGCGACTGGAGCGTTCGGAAGAGAAAATGTTGGCATGAGTAGCCACAATCCCAATGAGAAATTGGAACCCCGAAAATCCAAGGTTTCCGTGGCACTGGCAATCAACCACGGGTTAGGCGGCCCTAAGGCAATGGTGAAAACCGCAGCCGATGGACAGCTGGTTAATATTCCAGCCCTTCCGCCTTTTTTCGAGACAGTGACGGGGAATACAGGTATGCGTGCATTATTGGTTTTGCATCCTTTGCGCGAAGTCAAACGAGCGTCGAGGGAAGGCTTGGTTTTTATCAGGTCAACGCATATGAAGAGTCCTCCAAGAAAAACTGTCGAGAGTTAAGAAGGCGGGACCCGTACCGTAAACCGACACTGGTGGATAGGGCGAGAAGCCCAAGGGGAACGAGTGATTTGCCTCTAAGGAACTCGGCAAAAAAGCGGCCGTAAGTTCGCAATATGGCCTGGCTTGTGCGTAGCACAAGCGACTGATGACTACTAACTAAAAACTAATGACAAAATTGTCGTAAGTTAATTGTTAACAGTTGTAAGTTGCTCGCGCTACGCGCGAGCCCGCAGCGAAAGTATCTCTGGCGACTGTTTACCAAAAACACAGCTCCCTGCGAACTCGTAAGAGGATGTATAGGGGGTGACGCCTGACCGATGCGAGAAGGTCAAACGTGGGGGTGGTGTGTGCAGCACACAACTTGAAACTTAAAACTTATGACTGATGGCTTTTAACTTTTTGTTATTAAGTCATTAGTTATTAGTCACGAGTTATTAGTTGCGCGCTGCGCGCATTGCTCACCGCGCAAAGCCCTCGTCAATGTCAGCCGTAACTATAACGGTTCTAAGGTGATTGCATTGCCTTAGTAAAATTTGGTCCCGACGCCCGCAAGGGTACGGGACTCCGACATTCGCGTAAGCGAATCGTTGGAGCTATATCGGTGGACACCCAAAGTGACTAGACAGCATTTTGGACAATACCGAGGGAAGTTTTGTGAGTTTCGTTAAGGTGTGCATGGGTGGCGGAATAGCAGACGCGTAGATTAGCTCTCCTTTTAGATAAGAGTTTGTGAATCGTAAGTCACAATCTAAAAGTAACTGATCTATTGCTGCATAATAATGCAGCAGTGTAGGTGCAAATCCTACCCCTCGCACCAAATTTCGGAGTAAGAAAAAATATTCTTACTCCCCTTAACGAAATTCGCAAAACCCCGTAGAGACTACACGCCGAACTCCGAGTGTTTTCGGAGAAGATATAGTCCGACCTCTATGGAGACATAGAGAGGCGAGCAGAAATGTCTCGTCCGGTTATTAATCACTAGTGGCTAAACCCTAGTGGCTAGTGGCTAGCAACAATGTGAGCGCAATTCCTTTTCGGGTAAGGAGAACTTGCCCCTTTCGAGAGCGATCTCGATCGAAGCCGCCTCGATTATTATGTTGAGGTAGGCCTCGCCCAGAAATGGGCGGGAAGTTGGCTTATAACGGTGGACTCCATATGATAAAATAGTTCTATGGACAATACCGTGGGAAGTCTTCCGATTTTGAATCGGAATGACCCCGTAACGACTGAGGCCAAAAGCCGAAATAGCTTAAATTCAAAAAGCTATTACACGCCAACCTCTTTAGGAAAAGAAAGTCGCAATATTCCGGAATATATTTCCGGTTATGTCGATGGTGAAGGATGTTTTACTGTAACTTTTAACCAGAAGGCAAAAGCTTTACTTGGTTGGGAGTTGCGACCAAGTTTCTCGGTGAGCCAAAATGAAGACAGGCGTCAAGTTTTGGATATCATTAAAGAATATTTTGGTTGCGGGTATATTCGTCGTGATTATCACGATAAAACAGTAAAATTCGAAATTCGAGATCATAATGATCTCGTGAATAAAGTTATTCCTCACTTCGAGCGGTTTCCACTGCTTTCGGCGAAAGATAAGGATTTTCGACTGTTCAAGCAAATTTGCAAAATGATTGATGAGGAAAAACATCTTTTAAAAGATGGATATTCTCAAATTCTTGATCTTGCATATCAAATGAATGGTTCGGGAAAGCGTCGTCGAAAGAAAGAAGAAATCGTCAACTCTCTTGGACTAAAGAAGATGATATAGTCTGATCCTTATCGTAAGATAAGAAAAACAAAAAGAAGTTCCGAAGCGCACGAAAGGCGTAACGACTGGAGAACTGTCTCAGAGGCAAGCTCGGCGAAAATGCGATTCCCGTGAAGACGCGGGATACCTGCAGCAAGACGAAAAGACCCCGGAAGCTTTACTGCAGCTTGGTATTGATTTTAGAGTTTTGATGCGTAGCGTAGTGGTGAGGGTTTGAAGCTTCGATTTCGGTTGGAGTGGACCCGACAATGAAACAGCCATCTTTAAAACTTTAACGTCTAACTACGTGGGAACCCTTCGGGGAAGCCCACATAGGACAGTGCTTGGTAGGCAGTTTAAATGGGGCGTTTTCCTCCCAAAGAGTAACGGAGGAGTTTATTAAGGTTGGCTTAGCCCGGATGGAAATCGGGCAAGACGTGTAAACGCACAAGCCAGCTTGACTGCAAGACCTACAAGTCGCGCAGATGCGAAAGCAGAAGTTAGTGACCCGACGG
>Ga0155886_118_pt1 | contig 7304 bp, 4 predicted proteins | sample RifCSPlowO2_01_FD_107540 | JGI IMG/M metagenome (GOLD analysis project Ga0155886, IMG submission 107540) | Candidatus Ryanbacteria bacterium RIFCSPLOWO2_01_FULL_48_26 | reverse complement strand
CCAAAAATGAGCACTCACTGCGCTCGCTCCCGGGACTCAAAGTCGAACTGGGGAATCCCTGGGGCAAGATTTTGGGTCAGGGCCAGGTACCGCCGCTGTCGCGCGAGGATTCATTAAGTTACGCCACGGCGATTGGTTTGGCCCTAAGAGAAGTGGAATAGATGGTGAAAAGATACATCAATTTACTCCCGCCGGAAGAGCAGAAACGCATCAAACTTGAGGCGCTGAATTTCGCGGTTGCGGGCTTCGGGGTGTGGGTGCTTTTGAGTTTGGTGTTTTTTATTACTTTGATCTTCGCGGCGCAAGTCCTCCTAAACCAAGAGATTGACGACGTCAATCGGCAGGTGGCCGCGCGCCAGCGCGAATTGCAAAATATCAAACAGCCGGCGGCGCAAAAAGAGATCGAGCTTTTGAACCGAAATTTGGCCAATCTGCAAGCTCTGTTGCCCTCTCACCAGGACTGGACCCCGATCTTGGTCGAATTGGCCGCGGCCGTGCCCTCCGATTTGATTGTGGATAGTCTGGTAATCACCCGGGAAGACCGCAAGATAGAAATTACTGGTCACGGCGCTACCCGGGAATCGGTTTTAAAACTGCGGGAGAGTCTGCATGCGTCGTCTTATTTTAGAAATGTGAATTTTCCGCTTTCGAATTTGGAAAAAGCGCGAAACGTCGCGTGGAAATACCGGTTTTATTATGCCCAGTAACAAAACTTCACAGATGTTCTACACATATATCCTCCAAAGTCTTAAGGATTATGATAATTACATTGGTTATACCAATAACCTGAAAAGCCGGTTTGTAGAACATCAAAAAGGCAAGGGGTTCTCGACAAGCTTCCGCAGACCATTCAAGCTCATTTACTACGAGGCATGCTTAAATATAGACGATGCCAAACAAAGGGAGAAATACTTAAAAAGTACCGCCGGTCGAAGGTTTTTAGCTAAACGATTAAGCCACTTTCGAGCCAATCTTGTTTGGCATCGCAAGTGAAGAGGTTGTTACTGGGTATGATTGATTTTAGCTTGCATCGAGCAAAAATAATCTTGACTTGCGCCGCTGTTATATTTGTAGTGGGGGCTTTGATTTATTTTGTGATGATTCCCTTGAACAGACAGCTCGCGGGAAGCCAGGAGGAGATTTTGCGGAAGAGGCAGGAACTGGTGAATATTGACCAGGAGATTATCAATTACAAAACGGCGATTGCCGAACTTTCGAAAGTGAAAGCCGATCAGGATTCGGTCAATCTGCTTTTCCCCGAACGGGAAGAGATGGTTTTTTTGGTGGCCGCCTTGGAAGACAGCGTATCCGCGGCTGGAATGACCCCGGAATTGAAAATCACGGATAAAAAAGAAGAGCAATTAGCCAGCGGTTCCAAAAGTAAAACCAAGGAGAAAACAGCCCCGATCATCAAAGGATTGAATAGGGTGGAAGAGGTCCCGTATACGTTGCGGGTCTCGGGCGACTATCGGCAGATGACGGATTTTTTCCGTTACTTTGCCAATCTGCCTTTCTTAAGCGAAATTACTATGGCCTCGGTGAAGGCCGATTCTATTCAGAACGATATTTCCAAAACTTTGATCAATATCGGAACGGCAAGTATTCAATTGCAGGGAATTTTTTTTATTAGTAGTGAGTAACACACCATGAAAATGCCGAAATTGAAAATCAGATTGCCAAAAATGAAACTTACCGCGATTTTTCGGATTGTTTTCGCGCTGATCGTCGTTGTCGAAACCTTGTTACTGTATAAGTCCTTATATTTGGACTCGAAAACGACGAACGTGAATGTTGTGAAGCCTACATCGGTTCCGGGGATTGATTTGGGAGCGTTTCGAAAAACGGCAGGGTGGCTGAAGGACCGGGAAAATTTTGAGCTCCCCGCCTATGAACTGCGGGGGGCAGAGCGGGGCCGCGAAAACCCGTTCTTGGAATAAAATTCACAACCCAGATTTTATATTTGACAAGATTGTCGAGATGTGATATAATAAATACTGAAAAATCAGTTTCGCGTTGAAATAAAAAGTCAGCAAAAAACAAAAATAAAATGCAGTTTCTCCACCAGAAGCTTTTGACAAGCTCGGGTTTGTACGCCGCCTGGCATGACCACCCAAAACATCCCATCATCCACTGGGCCGCGTTTTTGGCATTTGCCTTCGGCAGTTTCTTCTATGTGGCTGGACAGGTGAATTCCTTCCGGCAATTCAGCATCAGCAATCTGGAGATTGCCGGGGATCAGATGTTTAGAATCGCGGCGGCCCCAACCTCTGGTCTCGTCGGTTATTGGAATTTGGATGAAGGTACAGGTACCACAGCCGCTGATTCATCGGGGAGCGGCAATACCGGAACTCTCACCAATGGCCCAACCTGGACTACTGGAAAAGTGGGAAGTGGCGCCCTCTCGTTTGACGGGGTAAACGACGGCGTTAATCTTGGAACGCCCAACTCGCTTAATATTACCGGAGCGGTTACAGTTTCTGCTTGGATAAACTATAGAACGGCTTCTTTGCATGAAGCCATCGCCGTCCATGCTGACGGTGGAGCTGATTTTGGCGGTCAGCAGTACATGCTGACTATGCGCAGTTCCACCGCGGTAGGATTTGCAGTCAATAATGGCACCGCGCTATTGATTTCTTCAAATGGAACAGTTTCGCCAAATACTTGGTATCACGTTGTGGGAACCTATAATGGTGTTGACACGACCAAGCTGTATATTAACGGCGTCCAAACCGATTCCGATATCTCTGCCGGTTTTGGCGCCCTGAACAATATCCCAACCCAAAAAATTGGCATTGGCGCAGCAATTCAGAATAATAGGGGATACCTTGACGGCCTTCTCGATGAAGTCCGCGTCTACAACCGCGCCCTCTCCGCCTCCGAAGTTACGGAACTCTACAATTACACCGGCGGCACCCCGCCACCCCCCGACACCACGGCGCCCGTTATCTCATCCGTTGCCGCTTCCACCATCACCTCCTCCGGCGCCACCATTACCTGGACTACGGATGAATCCTCTGATACCCAGGTGGAATACGGCACTACCACCGCCTATGGTTCAAGCACCACTTTAAACACCACCCTAGTAACTTCCCATTCACAAGCCCTCTCCGGCTTAGTTGCTAATACCCTCTATAACTACCGGGTTAAATCTCGCGATGCCGCAGGGAATTTGGCTAACAGCTCCAACCAAACATTTACTACGCTGGCTACGACTCCTTCTCCAACGCCTACCCCCACCCCGGGAACTACGAGTTCTATTTCTCAATACGGCATCACGTGGTACTTTGACAAAGCGTATTCCTACGGCCAGTTCGCGAACGGTGACTACTGGGTATTGGGTCCGGTAACCATTACCAGTATCACCCCGGAGTTCAACGGAACGCACAATGGCTGGGAGGTTAACCCAGTTGCAAGTTCTAAACAAGGATTCGACGCTGGTAGCGGTTATGGTGGTTTTGATGCAAGCCGCATCCCGAGCCTTCCGTATCTAGCATCACCCGGCCAATCCATCATAAAAGGACTAAGCTACATCCAAGACCCCAGTAATACTTTGAATTGTTATAATAACCCCCCCGATGGTGTATCGTGCCTTGAAACTGCCGCAGTACTTACAATTGTCGGCGCAGTTCCTCCCGACAATGGCGCGACAGTTTTCAGGCCGCCATACATAGGAACACAAAAGCCGTATTATTCCATCAATGACCTTCAAACCGGTCTGCTTCCAACGCTTGCGCCGGTAGGTACTAATATCCCTTCTTTGGCTACGGTAGAAAGTAGAACGAAGCGTGTTCAGGTGGAGCATATCAGGGGAGCTGAGGCACGGACCATACGACCGGCGCTGAACCTTCCGGATTATGGAGGAACCATAGGTGTCTGGAATGGTGAGGCGGCATTGCGGTTTATGCTCAATGACTCCGTCCAGGCAAAGATGCCCGCGCTCATCGCGTTCGTGCAGGGCGGCATTGACCGCTACCACGCCGTACTCAACGGGCAGACATGGCCAGCGGGACCGGGACATGAGCCAGGCCAAAAAATTTCCATCGCGTTCGCGGCGGTGCTCTTGAATAATGCCAATATGAAAAGCACGGTGAGCAGTTCGAAGTTTTTTAGTGAAGACCTACGCATCCAGCCGGGTTATAACGGACAGCCGGTTTTTGGAGAAGCTGGAGCTACATCAGGACAGTATTGGAATTTTGTGTATACCGACCCGGGCTATAATACGGAATGGGCCGACATATACAATTTCATTGACGGCGGAATGAATGCTATTCGCACCCAGGCGTATCAGACAGGAATACTTGGACCGACATGGAAGATGTCTGCGTTGACCGCCATGTTGATGCCGGAGATATCATCTATCTGGAACAGCCCTAAATTTTTCACTTATATAGAACGTTTTGTAAACATAGGACTTTGGAGTCAGCCGGACCCGTGCGCTCCTGTCTTGCAGGGCGGCGGGCCTAACGGCGTAGGCGTATGCGTTCTTGACCCCGACCTCACCCCCGGTTCAACCATGCAGAGTTTTAGTTGCCAGGCCGGCAAAGAATGCGGCCGCTTCCCCCAGTACCATGGAACCCTCGCTGACAATAACAATGCCAGAGGTCCCTATAACAGTGTCTTCGGCTATAATATGTGGAATGCCTACCGCAGTACGGTCGGTTCCGACACCGCGGCCCCTTCCACCCCCACGGGTTTGACGGCAACTGCCGCTTCTTCTCAAATTAATCTTTCTTGGACTGCCTCCACGGACAATGTGGGAGTTACCGGCTACAAGATATTTAGAGGAGGAGTACAGGTTGGCATCTCTGTAACGACTAACTACTCTGACACCGGACTGACCGCGTCAACTTTGTATTCCTATACCGTCAGTGCTTACGATGCGGCAAACAATAACTCTGCCCAAAGTTCAGCGGCGAGTGCTACGACACAAGCGGCCTCAACAGATTGTTCCTCTGCCGCCGTCCGTTGTGTACCGAGCGAATACTTAACTATCCAAGCTTGCGCGAATGCCGCGGTGGCGGGGGACACGTGCCGCGTTGCAGCTGGCGTCTATAGCGAGCACGTCGTGACCAAAATTGGTGGGATTAGCGAGGATCAGCGGATCGTCTTTAAGGCGGACGGCGCGGCGACCATGCAGGGGTTTGATGTCAAACACCCCTATGTGACGGTTGACGGATTTGACATTACCGGATACACAACGATGTATCAGGGACACATCACCATTACTTCCGGCGGCAGTTATTGCCGGATTTTGAACAACACGATTCGCGACGGCGCAAGCAACGTGCAGGGTATCTATTTTGCTTTATCCATGGAGGCGGCCAACTGCGTGGTGAGCGGCAATACGCTCAGCAATTTAAACTACGTGTTTCTTGGCACAAGCGGCTGGGGGCATCTTTTTGAGAACAATGTATTTGAATACCAGAACAGCCAAGATTACGTCCGTCTCTTCGGCGCTAATCATGTCTTCCGGCGCAATATCTTCAAGTTGGGCATACCAAAAGAGGGAGTCGGCAACCATCCTGATTTTGTGCAGACCTTTGGAGTTTCCATCTTGGAATCTCGCAATCACCTTTTTGAGGAAAACTGGATTGAGAATCTGGAAAACGGTCAGCTTTCGCAGTTAGACAGTGGAGACGGGCTTGTCAGCAAGGGAATTCTTTATGATAACGTTCATACCATCACTTTCCGGCGGAATGTTTTTATCAACATCGCCTACAATGCGAATGTGGGAATGCCGAGTGTGCGGTTTGAGCACAATACTTTTTATCGTCTTGCGTACCAGTTAGGCGGATTTGGATACGGGGGGTCCTTGACCCGGGGCGACGCGTCTTACGGATTGCTTAAGAACAACGTTTTCCTTGAGGGAGGAGCTGTGCCGGACGTGTGGGGGGGTCGGGGATTTTACAGCTTATTCGGCGCCACGTTTGGCAAGGAAGTCATCACCGTTTTCGTGACTAAGGAAACCCTTGGCAGCGATCCGATTGCGGCCGGAATTTTCAGCGATCTTATGAGCAACGGCTATGTGGACGGCAACGGCAATTTGTCAGCCAAGGCGAAAGCTTTAACAGACATCTCGCAGTTCGTGCTGGCGGATGCTTATGCCTCTTACAAGCAGTCGGTGTATGATAACCTGGTTAAAACCATCCTGCTAAACAAATCCATCCGCGATACCTTTCTCGCGGACTACAACTTTGTGGCGGGGGCGGCGTCCGCCGGGTTTCCGGCCAAGAGTAGTTCCGGGTGCGTCCCCACGGCAACCGCGACGGTTTTTAATTTCTGCGAGGTTCACGGCATCAACGGCGGTGATCCTAAATTTGTCAACCTTGCTGACCTCGACGGCGCGGACAATATACCGTTTACGCTTGACGACGGCATCAAGCCTCGCCCGGATTCTATTCTTTGCGGCAAAGGCGAAGCCGGGACGGACATCGGGGCGTTAAGTTGTGATCCCGCGAAGATATTTTCAGGCAGCAGCGCTGTCCCCGTTCCCCCTTCCGACCTCACCCCGCCCACGGTCTCCATCTCTTCCCCTGCTTCTGGAGCAACAGTCGCCGGCACAATCACAGTCTCCGCCAATGCCTCGGACAATGTCGCAGTCTCCGGCGTCCAGTTCAAGCTTGACGGCGCAAACCTTGGGACAGAGGACACGACCTCCCCGTATTCTGTTTCCTGGGACACGACGACTGCCACCAACGCGTTCCACACTCTCACCGCCGTGGTCCGGGACGCGGCCGGCAACACCGCGACTTCTGCCAGTGTCGCGGTTACAGTCAGCAACGCTGTCACAGACACGACCCCTCCGACCCTCTCTTCTGTCACCGTCTCCAACCAAACCAGCTCCTCCGCCACCCTCTCCTGGACCACGAATGAACAAGCAACCAGCATATTAGACTATGGCCTGATTGATACCTTGGGCTTTGCCACCACGGAGAGCCGGACCCTCGCCACCTCCCATAGCCTCACTCTTTCCAACCTTGTCTCCTGCGCCCAATACCGCTTCAGAGCAAGATCCTTTGACTCTTCCAGAAACCCAGTTTCAGGCTCAATTGGTACCTTTGCCACCAAGGGTTGCCCGGGGGACGCGGACATCCTCGGGGAGCAGACAAGCCAGATTACCAATACTTCAGGAGGGACTCTCTCCCTGCCCGTGTCAGGCGCAAGCCTCGCTCTTGGCATCCCCACTGACTTTACCACCACCCAAACCGCCTCTTTCTTCCAGATCCTGCGCCTCTCCAGAACCAAGTTTCTCTCTGCCATCACTGCTCCTTCCGGCAAAACCGCTTCCCAAGGCCCCATCTTCC
>Ga0155886_112_pt1 | contig 9096 bp, 9 predicted proteins | sample RifCSPlowO2_01_FD_107540 | JGI IMG/M metagenome (GOLD analysis project Ga0155886, IMG submission 107540) | Candidatus Ryanbacteria bacterium RIFCSPLOWO2_01_FULL_48_26 | reverse complement strand
TTTACTCACGCCTCCTCCGAGAACGAATCGTCTTTTTGGGCGGGCCGATTAACGACGCTGTCGCGAACACCGTAATCGCCCAGCTTCTTTTCCTGCAACACGAAGACCCAAAGAAAGAAATTGTACTGTATTTGAACACTCCGGGCGGATCGGTTACTGCCGGCATGGCAATTTACGACACCATGCAATTTGTAAAACCACCTGTTTCGACTATCTGCATCGGCATCGCGGCTTCAATGGGCGCGTTCCTTCTCGCCTCCGGCGCGAAAGGCAAACGGCTTGCGCTCCCAAACTCGGAAATTCTGCTCCACCAAGTAATGGGCGGCGCGGAAGGCCAGGCGGTTGAAGTGGAAATCGCGGCGCGGCAGATTATCCGCACAAAAGAGCGGCTTAACCATTTGCTCTCAAAACACACCGGCCAGCCGCTTTCAAAAATAGAGCGCGACACCGACCGCGACTTCTGGCTCACTGCCGAAGAAGCAAAAACATACGGCCTGATTGATGAGATAATTAAGAATAGTAAGTGATCCGATATCTCGTTCGCAAAATCATATAAAAAGATGTGGCCACCTCAGAGCTCGAGGCAGCCATTTATTTTTTTACTGCGAAGTAACTAGGTTATCTCCAAACCGGAGGTGGAATCCAGTCTTGCGAGCTCTGCGACTGGAAATATTTTCCCCGGCTTGCCGGTGTTGCCAATCGGCAACGAGCTGGGCAAGTAGTCTGCGCAACATAGAAACGCATGACTGCTCCGAAAAACAAAGTCTCCGAAAAGATAGGAGTCATGATGAACTAAAAGGAAGACTACGGCAGGCTAGTGGCATTGTCAAGATTTACGGGCACAAAGTGTTGCGTGTTGCGGCTTTTTATTTTGAGCAATGGCTGATAAAATAGATTCATGCAAAATCATGAAGAAGCAATACGCAAACTACTTACGCGAAACGTCGAGGAGGTTATAGAAAAAGACCATCTCGAACAAGCGCTCGCAAGCGGCAAAAAACTTCGCGTAAAACTGGGAATTGACCCAACCGCTCCCGATCTGCATCTCGGCCACGCAGTGGTACTATGGAAACTTCGGGAATTCCAGGAACTTGGCCACGCAATCATTTTAATCATTGGCGACTTTACCGCGAAAATTGGCGACCCATCGGGCCGTTCTGCCGCTCGAAAACCTCTTTCGCAAAAAGAAATAAAGAGCAATATGAAACAATTCGTCTCGCAGGCTGGAAAAATCCTCGACATAAAAAAAACCGAGACGCGCTACAACAGCGAATGGTTTCTCAAAGAAGGCGTTGAAAAAATGATGGAGCTCGCAAGTGCGTCAAGTATGCAACAAGTACTGCGGCGGGCTGATTTCAAAAATCGCCTGGAAAAAGACGAAGATGTCACAATGCTTGAAGTTTTTTACCCCTTATTACAGGGGTACGATTCCGTCAAAGTAAAAGCGGACGTTGAAATCGGCGGGACGGACCAAAAGCTAAACCTGTTAATGGGCAGGCGAATTCAACGGCACTTTGGGATACCCGAACAAGATATTGTCACGGTGCCGCTTCTCGAAGGGTTAGATGGGGTTCGTAAGATGAGCAAAAGCCTGGGCAATTATATCGGACTTGAAGAATCCCCGGATGCCATGTTTTCTAAAACGATGTCAATTCCAGATACCTTAATGCGTAAATATTTTTTCCTGTGCACGGACATAGATAAAGAAAAATTTGAAAAGATGGAAAAAACCCATACTCCCCGAGACCTTAAATCCCAACTTGCTTACCAAATCGTCTCTCGCTATCACGGAGAGAAAAAAGCGAAGCAGGCGCAGGAATATTTCGATGCGCTTTTTTCAAAACGCGAAACTCCCGAAAACCTGCCCGAAGTCAGGATAGGCAAAAAAGAGTTGTCCGTGCTTGATCTCGTACTTAAAGCGGGTGCGCTTGAAAGCAAAAGCGGAGCGCGACGGCTTATTGAACAGGGTGGAATTGACGTGAACGGCGTAACCAAAAAAGATCCGAACGAAATACTTACCCTAAGCACGGGCGACACACTCAAAATCGGGAAAAAGCATTTTTTCAGAATCCGCTTGTAGCCATATAGAGCCAAAACGGCAAAAACAGAATATTAGCATTTTGAACGATCGTTCAAAATGCTAATATTCCTCTTTTTTAGTTCTATGCTAGGTTCAGAGACGCACGAAATGTGATACAATTCCAAAATGGAAAACCCATTCGAGAAAAAACCAATCACGCTCATAATTTCACTTGCGGCAATTATCCTGCTCATCCTGGGCGCGGGTATTATTTCAAGCTACTTCGGGAAACCGGCGGAAACTACCGCCATACTCCCCGACTCTCCCTACTCCATAACATGGGAAAACACGCGCGGAAATCTCATTCTACGCGAAGGAGAAACCCGCCAAGTGAGGACGAAATTCTCCCTTCTCAACATTCAGCAAACGTCCACGCCTGACGGAAAGATAGCAACTAGTAGCCGCACGTTAATATTAACCATCGCCGCTTTCATACTCGATCAATCTTCCTCAACGAGCAAAACATGCACGTGGAAACTTCCAATCAGCCTTCGACGCGTCTCGGATGAACTGGGAACGCTCGTTCTCCCAACGGAAACATTCTTGGAATCAACTCCGATTACTGAACACTGCGTCAAGCCAGGTTTTCCGACTATCGCAAAAAAGAACATTGTTTTTCCCATTCCGGAAACAGAACACGATTTCCTCTTTACCACGGATGATGATCCCTCGCATATTTTATTTTCGGCACACCTCAACGCAGATGAGACTATCGACGTTGAACAAATTCCGCAAGAAATACCCGGATAACTACTACTATTTTGGTGGGCAATGAAGGAATCGAACCTTCGACCTCCGTCTTATCAGGACGGCGTTCTACCACTGAACTAATTGCCCAAATTTTTAACAGAGGGGCGCGCCACTTATTTGCCCGTCCGAACTTATCCCCGCCAAGGCTTGAGTGACGGCGGAAATCTTGTTGTGACGACAAAAGCCAAAACTCCACGCACCTGCCCAATGTTACACACTCATAATATAAAAGACCAGGAGGTAAAAATCAAAAAAAGAGCCGAGGTTTTTGTCCTCGGGCTCGATTAAAGCTCTTTTACGGGTAATTAGCGCCGGGAGAAATATCGAGAATAAGTCTTCTTTTCCGAATCCACAGCGAGGAGATTGGCGATGTCGTGAGCGGTCATCTTTCCCCTGATATCGAACTCTGACAGCCTGAGTTCAACCAGAGCGAATGCGGCAGCATCCGGTGGGAGTACATCGTCCGGCGCGAGTCTCGAAAGACCAATGCCTCTCTGCGCTGCAACCGGTCCTTCGAGAAGTCTGATAACGCGGTAATCGTCTGGGAATCCTGGCGATACTTTTGCTGTAACTTTTGCCATAACTACATACTATTTAGTTTGTTTTTGTTTTCCGCCAGCTCCGACAAGCAAACACATGCAAGTTTCGCAGGCGGGGCTCTATGCGACTCTAAGCCCCACAAAGCTCCGACCACGAAAAGCCTGCTCAAAAATAGTCTCAAAAAATCAATATGAAAGCATGTAAAAAATACCTCAATAAGAATACAAAAACAGACTATGGCTGTCAACGCCAAAAAATAAGAAAACGCGAGAATGAACTCTGCCCACATAAAACCTGATAAAAAAATTCTGTGCGCCATAAAATTCGCAAAGAATTTTGTGCGAAGGAGGGGTCGGGAGCCTGCCGGCCGGCCGGCAGGCAGGGAAAGTGCGAAGTTCCTCCCGTATAGAAGGTTATTCACAATTGGCGGCGAGGCAAAATAAAAAGAAATTTTATTTTTGCCGAGTGAATCAATTGATAGCAAAGCCTATCGAACCGAGAGTTCTGAAACGCACACTGAGCGAACAAAGTGAGTCGAATGTGTGCGCGGTACAGGGATTGAACCTGTGACCTTCACAATGTCAATGTGACGCTCTACCACTGAGCTAACCGCGCATTCAAAAGTGAGAAGATCAATGTAACGCTCTCACCAAACCGACGTTCAGTCGGCTCCCCCGACCAATGGCGCCGGGGCTGACCTGCCTGCCGGCAAAAGCTAAGAGCGCATAACAGAACGAGAAACCTACTCCAATTTGAGATTGAGCGCCTTAGCGGCTTCAATATCAAACCCAATCGGTTTTTCGGAAACGCTAGGGATTTTCAAAGACTCGTGCAAACCGGTTAATATAATACGTCCTCCCCAGAAAAAATAAGTTCCTAAAACGGCGAGCAGTAAAAACGCTAACCCGATAAGAATCGCCTGGGAATGCATCTCAAAAAGCTTTTTCATGTGCGCGATCTAGCCCCCATCTCAAAATACTTTCGGCCGCGATACTGGTGAATCTTGCGCGAAACAAGGAGCGACGACGGATGATCGCTCGACGCACCCAGAGGAGAAGCGACAATGTGACGCGAGAGATTCACCGTACCCCTCTGTGGGTTGCAGAGATTTTCTCGTCCCGCTTCGTTGCGACTCGGTCGCAGTGGGGAAACCACAGCTTCCTCGTCGCGCCTCGCGGATACGAAAAAATCTCTCGCAACGCGGCTAGAACGTATTTTGAGATGGGGGCTACTTAAAAAAGACTTTTCCATTGGTAACGATTCTGTATCCCGCGTCACTCCTTACCGCATTGAACCCATCGAGATTCACCAAAAAACGCGTCGCCTGTAATTCTATATCCTTTAGGAACGAGGTCAAGGCATCTAGTGGTCCGGCTATATCGAGAGAAAAATTTATATAGCCGGGAAGATTTTCTTGCGGAGCGACTTCGGAACCGGAAAAAGAAAAATCCATCGCAATCTGCCGTACACGTGCCAACCCATCAAGCCAGTTTCCGAAATCGATCAACTGGTCTTTCGACACAAGAAGTTTCCCCATAGCTTTTTTATAGCGAGCCGATTCTTGATCGGCCTGCTTCAACTCTGCGAGATTTCCAAGCGTTACGGTATTGCCCGCGATCAATAGCCGATCTGCAGCGATATCTTTTGTCATGGAATCAAAAGATTTCGAAAGAAAATAAAAACTCGCACCGAAAACAATAATGCTTCCAATTATCAAAACACTGCCGATAATCACCTCTTTTCGAAAGTTGTTGAACATATATACACCATTAAGTGTACCTCGCCGGAAATTGCCGGTAAAGCGCGATGCGAATGCACGCGATGATGCGAGAAAAATTGAGGACGTCGTGATTATTCGCCGCTATTTCGCTTTGACGGCATACGCTTTATTTCCTACGGGGTGTATCAAAATTAGCGCAATGATCACACGGACCGGAACGTGCAACCAACCCGGCACATTTCGATTTCAAAAAAACAGCCGTGGTAGGATATACTTACCCCGTAAAGAAAAACGGCCGATATAAGCCAGAAACAAACAGCAATATATCGCAAAATTTATAAAGAGGCGAATATAAAGCTGTGGTTTTGGAACTCAAAAATGCGAGAACATCTATTCTACAACGCAATAAACATTGCGTTTGAGAGCAACTACAAAAAACTCCTGAAATTTCTGGAAAAGTTCGGATCATGGGAAGCATCCTGGGATCATATAAGCGCGGCGGAAAAACAGGGAATAAACCCGGAGGAAGAATGGAAGCGACTCACAAAACTCGGTATTGAACTCACACTTCAAGACGATGAAAAATTCCCGACCCTTCTCCGAGAAATACCATGGTGTCCTTTCGGGATATACCTGCTGGGGTCTCTCCCGAAAAACGACCTATCGCTTGCCGTAGTCGGAACGCGCAAAGCAACGATCGAAGGGAAAAGCATTGCGAAAAGATTTTCCCGCGAATGCGCGGCAAAAAACTTCGCGATCGTAAGCGGACTCGCGCTCGGAATTGATGCTGCCGCGCACGACGGATGCCTTGATGCGGAGGGGAAAACGGTAGCGGTCTTGGCAAATGGCCTCGACTCAATCTATCCAAAAACCCACCACTCTCTCGCGAAAAAAATCCTGGAGAAAAACGGAGTACTCGTATCCGAATACCCGCCCGGCGCGCCGCCCTTTCCGGCTCGCTTCCTCGAAAGAAACCGGATCGTAAGCGGCCTCTCGCGGGGTACGCTTGTGGTTGAAGCGCCGGAAAGATCGGGATCGCTTGTAACAGCCCGCTTCGCTATAGACCAAAATAGAGAAATATTCGTGGTTCCAGGGCCGATTTTCCATCCAAACTTTCTGGGATCGAATCGGCTCATCAGAAACGGCGCGCAGTTAGTAACACGCTCCGAGGACATCCTCGAAACGTTCGGAATAACAACTGAGTCGGAAACGGCCGGAATAATAAAACTAGAAAGTGACGAAGAGCGGCTTATATATGCCGCGCTTCAAAAAATATCCCGCCCCGCGGACGTGGAAGCGATCATGGAAATCACAAATCTCACCGTGACGGATGCGAACACAACGCTTTCCTTCCTTATAATCAAGAACATTGTCAAAGAAACAGAAGGCGGATATACTCTGATAAATTAAAAATGAAAAATCAAAGATCAAAAATGACATTTTCTAATGTCATCCCTGCGACCCTGAGTTTTGTCGAACGGGTCGAAGGAAAGCGGGAATGACAGGTTTTTGATTTTTCACTTTCTCTTATGAAGTTGATCATTGTAGAAAGCCCAGCCAAAGCGAAAACGATTTCGAAATATCTTGACGGAACGTACGAGGTACGCCCATCCATCGGGCACATTCGGGACTTGCCGAAAAGCAACAAGAAAGCCGTGGATATTGAAAACGGGTTTGTTCCCCATTACGAAATCAGCAAAGGCAAAGAAAAGATTGTTTCGGAGATACAAGCACTTGCGGCAAAAGCAAGCGAGGTTCTTCTCGCGACCGACCCGGACCGCGAAGGCGAAGCCATTGCGTGGCACATAGCGCAAATTCTATCTGAAAATCGATCGTCGCGCGCAAAAAAACCAAGCATAAAAAGAGTGGTGTATCACGAGATAACAAAAGAAGCGATCCAGGATGCCCTGAAACACCCTCGCGAGATAGATGAAAATTTGCGCCGCGCGCAGGAGGCAAGGCGGGTGCTCGACCGGCTCGTCGGCTACGACCTCTCCGGACTCATCTGGAAAAAGGTGCGCTACGGCCTATCCGCCGGCCGCGTCCAGTCCCCCGCCCTGCGCATCATCATGGAACGCGAGCGCGAGATTCGCGCCTTCACCCCGGTCACATACTGGGTAATCACCGCGCACACCAAAACAAAAGAAGGCGCGCCCCTCATAGTCACCTGTAGCAAAGAACCCACGGAAAAAACCGAAACTGAAAGAATCCTCGCAGTCGGGAAACAATCGTCTTGGTTTATAAAAGATATCGAGGAAAGCGCGGCTACTCGAAGCCCACGTGCGCCTTTCACCACATCCACACTCCAGCAATCGGCCAGTTCCCGCCTTGGCTTTTCCCCTTCCCGCACCATGATGATCGCCCAGCGCCTTTATGAAGCGGGTTTCATTACATATATGCGCACGGACAGCACCACCTTGAGCCAAACCGCGCTCACGCAAATTGCAAGCGTCGTAATAAAAAAGTTCGGCGATGAGTTCGTGAACACACGCCAGTACGCGACTAAAAGCAAAAACGCCCAGGAAGCGCACGAGGCTATCCGCCCCACCGACGCGACAAAAGAAGCTCAAGGCGCCGCTCCCGAGCAAAAAAAGCTATACCAGTTGATCTGGCAACGCGCGATTTCGAGCCAAATGGCCGACGCGAAAATCATGCGGACGAAAATCTCCGCGAATGTGACGAAAGGCGGCCTGCCTGCCGACGGGCAGGACATTCCCGATTTCACCGCTAACGGAAGCCGCACGCTCTTTCTCGGCTGGCTTGCCGGCGACCCGGACGCGCGGGGTGAAGACGTGGAACTTCCGAAAACCGCGCAGGGCGAGCCACTCACGCTCGCCGAACTCTCGAGCGAAGAGAAAAAAACCGAGCCGCCGGCGCGTTACACGGAAGCGGGCCTCGTTAAAGAACTCGAAAAGCGCGGTATCGGCCGTCCATCTACGTACGCGTCAATCATCAAAACTATCGAAGACCGGCAGTATGTGGAAAAAATCGGGCGCGCCTTAAAGCCAACGGACACGGGGGACGTCGTGAGCACATTCCTCGAGAATAATTTTGGCAACTATATCAGCGACACATTCACCGCGGAGATGGAAAACAAGCTGGACGATATCGCCACGGGGAAACTCGAATACGCAAAAACGCTTAAAAATTTCTATGTGCCGTTCGCGAAAGATATCAAAACCAGCGCGAAAACAGCGGAAAAAATCACGACACTGGGCGACGCGCCGAGCGACATAAAGTGCCCCGTCTGCGGATCACCTATGATTATCAAACTCGGCCGCACCGGAAAATTTCTCTCATGTAAACGCTTTCCCGACTGCGTCGGCGCGCGCACTATGGAAGGCAAGGAGGTCGAAGGGCCGAAAGAAACCGGAGAAATGTGCCCCGAGTGCAAAGAAGGAAAACTAGTGGAGCGCGACGGGCGCTTCGGGCGTTTTATCGCCTGCTCACGCTATCCCAAATGCCGATTCATCAAGAAGGACGAAAACGCGCCGCAGAACTCTTCTGGCGTGGAATGCCCCGTATGCAAAAAGGGGCAAATGGTGGAACGCCGCGGGCGCTTCGGCATATTCTGGAGCTGCTCAAACTACCCCGCATGCAAAAACGCAATAAAAGCGAAACCAACCGGCGCCATCTGCCCGATGTGTCAATCACTCATGATGGAAGGAACGAAAACCATCCCCGAGCGTTGCAGTAATAATAAATGCCCTAACAACCGACCGGATAAATTAAATAAACAAGATAGTGCCGCAGTCCCGCCGAAGCTTTAGCGAAAGCGGAGAAAGAACGAAAACTATTCTCGAACGCTGTTCAAACAAAACGTGCTTGCACTTCCGAAGCTATTGCGACTTATGCCGCGATTTCTATTTATGTTATAATCCATAATATGCAGTTTATTCGTTTCCGTTCCGCCTTCACCCTCATCGAACTCCTCGTCGTCATCGCCATCATCGCCGTCCTTGCCGTAGCGGCGATTCTGACCTTGAACCCCGTGCAGCTCATACGG
>Ga0155886_101_pt2 | contig 13423 bp, 12 predicted proteins | sample RifCSPlowO2_01_FD_107540 | JGI IMG/M metagenome (GOLD analysis project Ga0155886, IMG submission 107540) | Candidatus Ryanbacteria bacterium RIFCSPLOWO2_01_FULL_48_26 | reverse complement strand
TGTAAGCAACATATTCTATGTGTACTCCTTTTTCGAGTTAAATTCATTATACTCCTGCTTCAAAAAATTGATCGCGATTTCGCTCTTGGGTTTTGTAACTCCCGGATACCGCCATGCGCTGATAACTTTCCGGCGGCTTTTTTCGTCTACGATCATTGTCCATAACTCGTAGGGATGTTTTGCGCTTCCGGCAACCTGCATCATCGCCACGGTTTTCGGCGCAATGCCTTCCTCGATGCGTTTCGGAGAATTAACGATCCGCCGCACGCGAGCTTCGGACAAACCATAAAATTTCATTTTGAACCGTGCGTGCGCAGTCCAGTGCCACGCTTTCGGCTTGGGCAAAAACGGCATTTTAAATTCGAGTTGTATTTTTCGCGTAGATACAATATTCGCATTCCGGATTCGCCTCGGGAGACTTCTCTAAATCAAAGATCTTGCGCGCATCCTTGATTGCCTTTTCAACCCACGAGTTGTCCCCTTCTAATGGTTCGATGATGAGGTCAAAAGAGAGCGCGGCCGTGCCGAAACCGAACCCTCCGCCCTTATTCACCTTCGCAAAAACGAAATATCCGGTCGGCGACACATCAAGCCCGTTTTGCCGCAAAAGCCACTGGTAAATTTCCATTTGTCGGCGGTAAGAATCATAAATATTATGCTGGTTCGCACCCGTGGCTTTGTAATCAACCACCGAAATCCGCCCGTCTGAATTTACCCAAAGATCGTCTACCGCCCCGTAAACCAGAAAATCGGTCGGCGCGTGCTGATGCTGAACTCCGGTAAAATTATGCCGCCATTTATTGATCTCCGGCGTGTTAAAAGGAACTGCGTCAATGGCATGTTTTTTCATAACCGGATGAGCCGTCCCCTTTTCTCTATGCACATCAAATTCCTGCTTCAAGAGATAATCGACTGCGTTGTTGATAGTATATGGCATCGGCGGCGGGCGTTTTATCTTCTGTTTCATATCAAGCCAAAAACACCGCGGACATTCAAGCGATAATTCTATTTTCGAACGCGAAAGTTTGGTCATTGAAATAGGGGCTAGCCACTAGCCAATAGGGTTTAGAGTGTAGGGATTTCTAGATTTAAATTGATCTATCCAATCATACTCTAGTCGCTAGTGGCTATACCCTAGTGGCTAATTATTAGCTTCTTAAACTCCTCGACCATCGGCACCTGCTCCGGCTCTACTTTATATAGCTGTGCCGTGTAATATGAAACCCAATCAGCGAGTACAATCGCGGAAAAGATTTTGTGCAACCGCGGCGATTCTTTCATCTGGATTTCTTCAACTCGCAGTCCTCTTTTTTCGTAGAGCGAACGGAGAATCTCCATTCTTTTTTGTACTCGCGTATCGTCGTCGTTGTCGCGCAAAATGACGCAATGAAAATTTTTGGAAAGAGCTGCGGTAACTGGCTGAATATCAAATCCGGTCATTTCATTATGATTCAACTCCGGAAACACATTATAAAACGCCGGAATCTTTCCGGTCTCGTTAAATTTTATTTTCCAGATTTTCGCGATAGCGGAATTTCGCGCGGACGAATATATGATAGGAACGCTTCCTTTTAATTTTTGAGCAAGCGCGTTTCCCTCTTTTTCATGGTGTTCCGGTTGGAGCAGCTTTTGAAGCAAGCTCGTTTCCCCAAGCTCGGCAATTTTATCCATCACGGCAAGCATCGCCCGGATACTCCAGCCCAGCGCCATCCGGGGTTGGATGTCCTGATGCGGCAACTGAACATACGGAATTTTATTTTCCTTCGCGAATTCGAGAAACTTCCCGCCCGATGCAAGTACGGCGAGCGGATACCCGTTCTTATGTGCGAGACTGGCCGCGTCTATCGTTTCTTCGGTATTTCCGGAATAGGAACTGGCTATGATGAGGCGCTTTTTAAGCTCTTTTGGTTCGAGCGGCGGTAAGCCGTAATTTTCCCATGTCATAAGGTCACACTCCGGCAACCAACACCGTATGATATCCGCGGCAAGATGCGATCCCCCCATTCCCGCAACAATAAACCCCGCATACTTTTTCCCGAAGAACGGTTTGTTTTCGATTTTCGGCTCCCACTCAAACTGCCGAGCGAAATTTTTTATGTCACTATAGATCATGTTTTAATTTTACCACCAATACACCTTAAGCGATAATGCGGTGGTTTTAAAGCCATCCGGAGCGCAGCAGCTCGCCTCGCTGAAGCTCCGGTGAAGCGGGCGTGAGAAAGAGGAATTTTCTAGCAAGAAAATATTCGTGCTTCAAAACCACCGCATTATCGCCTCTCTCGCACCTCATGCCCTCCAAATTGCTCTCTTAGGGCAGACACAACTTTTCCGGTGTAGCTCGGATTTTTTTCGGACGCGATCCTGAATTTGAGCGCCTCCTCGATTATTTTAGCCTTCACTTTTTCTTCTTTCGCTGTCTTTACGGTCCACGCGCCCTCGCCTGTGTGTGATACCGACCCGGAAACACCGACAAGATTTTCTCCGTGGATTTCGAGCGCGCTTGTAAGCCAGTGTATAAGCCGAGATTCTATAACCGTTCCGCGCGAATATACTCGTGCAACATTTTTTAGATCAAGTTTATATTTTGACTTCTTCAGCACTTCAAACCCTTCTCCGATCGCCTGCATCATTCCGTACTCGATCCCGTTATGAACCATTTTTACAAAGTGGCCAGCGCCGGCAAAACCCATATATCCATAACCGCCGGGAACGGAGACGTTACTCCAAAGTTCTTGGAGTGAATCGTATATTTTTCTATCTCCGCCAACCATGACCGCCGCGCCGTTCCGCGCACCCGAGGGCCCGCCGGATACGCCCGCGTCCAAAAATCGAATTCCGCGCTTTTTGAGAAGTTTTTCGCGCCGGATGGAATCCTTATAAAAAGAATTTCCCGCGTCTATGACGATATCGCCTTTTTTAAGATACGAGAGTATCCCAGCTTTATCGAAAAGCATTTCTTCGACCGCGCGACCGGCAGGAAGCATGATCCACACTATCCGCGGCGAAGCGAGTTTCGACGAAAATTCTTGGAGCGTGTACGCCCCCTCTATCCCTCGCCCGACTACGCCATCGTTCGGGCGGGCCTCTTTTTCAAGCGCTCTAATTTTTTCGGGCGTTCGATTATATGCAACTACGCGCCAGCCCTTATCCCTAAGATTGCGCGCGACATTCGCCCCCATCTTTCCGAGACCGATAATGCCAATCTCCTTCGGAAGCTTGCTTGCCGCGCCAACGCCATGATTTGCGCCAATACTCGCGGAACGCTCGCGTATCGCATCCGAATCCGGCTCATACGTTTCAAGAGGAACAAGATTGTTCTCCCACGCGCTCGTAATGGGATCCGTAAACCGCCACATAGCTTCAACTTCCTCCGTGCGTATAAAAAGCGTTTGATTTCCCGCGATGCAATCTAAAAGAAGTTTTTCGTATTCTTCGGTGTATTGCGAATGCGCGCCGGCATTTCGCAAAAGAAAGTTCAGTTTTCGCTCCTCGGTCTCATACGCAAAACCCGGCTTTTTTGCCCAGAACGTCACATCAATCTCTTCTCGCGGTTCAAGACGCACAACAATGTTGTTTGCGTGATGCGGAGCGCCCGGAGGGCACAAACACGGCGACGGATGGCGCAAGTGCAAAATAATTTCCTTAACGCTTTCACCAAGCCTTTTCCCGCTCTCGAGCGTAATAAGCGTATCTCTCCATCGCGGCGTATCAAGCCGTGCTTCGGTCTTGAAATATGTTTCCGTCCGGGAACCGCTGGAAACACCCTTGATCGTTTTATATCCTTTATACTGGGCGCGGAATGTGGTGCGCGCAACATCCTTAAGACTTGGAGGAAAAAGGCTTTTGAGAATGTCCGCTCTTTTTGAACGTATGGCGTTCGCGTCGAAACTGACGGGATGCTCCATTGTCACGAGCGCGAGCATTTGGAGAAGATGGTTCTGCCCCACGTCCCGCAATGCCCCCACGCCGTCATAAAAAGCTCCCCTATCCTCGACTCCGATTTTTTCCAGAAGTTTTATCTCTATTTTTTCGACGGACTCTCCGCTCCACGTTCGCTCGAAAAGATTATTCCCAAACCTAAAAACAAGAATATTTTGAAGCATTTCTTTCGCAAGGTAGTGGTCTACGCGGTATATTTGCTCCTCTTTAAAAAGCGACCCGAGGAGTAAATCAAGTTTTTTCGCGGTCACGGCATCCTTCCCGAACGGCTTTTCAACGATAATTCGGGACCATCCCGACAGTCCTCCGCACGGCTCCGTAAGTCCGGAAGTGGCAAGATGTTTTAAAATTGTTTCGTACAGATGCGGCGGTACGGCAAGGTAGAAAAGTTTGTTCGTGCATACACCCCATTCCGCATCCATTTGTTTCAGCGTCTTGGCAAGAGAATGATAATCCCTTGCTTCATCGATAAGCCCTCGATGAAAAGAAAACATTCCGAGGAACTTTTTCGTTTCCGCGGCGATGACGGAAGCCGGAAGCCAATGGATAAGTTTTTCACTCAATAATGCCCTAAACGACTCGTCGGACAGGTTTTTCCGCGAAAACCCAACCACGCGAAATTGTTTCGGGAGTTGCTGCTTTCTGAAAAGATGAAAAAGCGCGGGAAGGATTTTCTTTCCAATGAGGTCACCTGTCGCGCCAAAAATGACGAGGGTTGTGGGAATGTTTGAATCTTGACGCTGTATCATGCACTTGATTGTATCAATCTATACGAAAAATTAAAACGGCGCGAGGGTAGTCGCGCCGCTTCCTGAGAGAATATTCGGTCCAAACTAAACCACCCCGTGCTTTAGCGCAGGGTGGTTTATCGTATCGAAAAATCCGGATAGTCAACAACGTCTTCTGAAATTTCAGATGTCGTCTTAAAAACCTTTGCGATATCCGGCCCGGTATAACACCACTGAAGAATTCTTTCCAAATCCTCTTCTTCGCCAACGGCCTCGATATACACCGACCCATCGGACTGATTAGAAACAAACCCTGTAAGCCCGATCTCATCGGCTTGCTGTTTTGCCTCATGCCTAAAATTCACCCCTTGCACGTCGCCGAAAACTTTAATTTTTATGGTTTTCATCCCGCTAGAAACAGATCGCGATCTTGGCGAATCTGCAAATTTATTTTATTGCGCCGATTGTGCATTTGCTCGAACACCATTATTTGCGACGCGATCGCGCTTGCCCGTAGACAAAGCTTCTAATGGGACTCATTTCTTAATGTGATCCATACTGTATTCGAGATTGCCTCCGACTTTCTTCCGCGGATTCAAAATGTTCTTGGGATCAAAGATTTTTTTGACCTGCGCGAATAATTGTACAATCTTTTCACCATACATTTTTTCGAGATACGGCGTTCGGATAAGCCCGTCGTTGTGTTCCGCCGTTATCGATCCCTTGTACTGCAACACAAGATCGTACACCTCGTTGGATATTTTCGGTATGAGCGCGCGCACATCGGGACTCTTTAAATCCATAAGCGGTATGATATGGAAATTTCCGTTCCCGGGGTGCCCCGCGATGGTATAAATAAGCGCGTCTTTGTATTTATCGAGGATAACGTTCAATTTTGGCAGAAATTCGGGAAGGTATTCGGGTTTGACGATTATGTCGTCTATAAAAGGCGACGCCTCTTTCCCTCCCGAATGGCTGTGAAGAAGATTAAAACTCTGGCGGCGGATCGTCCAATATTTTTGGGATTCCAATTCATTTTTCGTAATTCTGGCCTGGAGATTGAATTTTTTGACCGATTCAAGAAAAGCATTCGCCGTGCGCGCAAGCTCATCCGTATTGTTCGACGTGAATTCGACAAGGAATATCATTTTCGGAAATCCTCCCCGCAAAGCCATAAGCGCTTCCGGAATAAACTGGAAAACCAGTTTCAGAAAATTGCTGCCCATCGATTTTATAATTCCGGGAAGAAACCTCATCGCCACGGAAAGAGTTTTGTCGTCAAACGATTCAATACTTTCGGGCTTGAATTTCAACGTTTCAATAATGAGGTCCGCAAGCGGCTGTAAGTCCTTAAGGAATACAACGACAAGCGAAGAATATCGTTTGAGTTTCACAACTCCGAGCCGTGCCTCGGTTACAATGCCAAGCGTCCCCTGCGAACCAACGATAAGTTTCGTAAGATCAAAAGTTTTTTTGTCCCACACATCCCATAAAAAATATCCCGAAGAGTTTTTCGACACAGCGGGCCGCGCCGATTGAATGAGCTCATAATTTTTTTCTATGAGCGCGTACGTTTTTCTATACACATCCCCTTCAAACCCTTTCTTTTTAAGCTTGGATTGAAGCTCTTTTTTCGAAAGCGGCTGAATTTCATATTCTTTCCCGTCGGAAAGCACTACTTTGAGTTCTCGCACATAGTCTTGGGTTTTGCCATACGCAAGCGTTTTTTCTCCCCCGGAATTATTTGAGATCATGCCGCCGAGGGCGCAAATGCTTTTCGATGCCGGATATGCGGGATAGAGAAGCCCTTGCTGTTTCAAGCGTATCTCAAAATCCCTGAAATAAACTCCCGGCTCGACAACGGCATAGTCGGAACCGATTTCTTTGATATGGTTAAAATGTTTCGTGAAATCAACAATGACGGAATCGTTCAGCGGACCGCCGGTCATGTCGGTGCCGGCGGAGCGGGCTGTAATAGAGACACGCTCGTCTCGGCCGGTTTCTGCGGAAGCAAATACTACAAGTTTTTTTATATCATCAGAATTTTTCGGGAAGACCACAACGCGAGGCATGACGGCAAATATCGAATAATCGTGGCTATACGTTGCGAGCGTTTGATCGTCAAACAAAACTTCCCCCTCCACAAACTTTTTTATCTCGTCTTGTATCATAGATGCGCGTTAATTATAACACGTGAAGCGTTTACTTTTTGTCGATTGAGCTTCAGCCCCACGAAACCCACAGAAAAACCACCCCCCTGTCATTCCCGCGAATGCGGGAATCCAAGATATTTCTTCATCTCACAGCTTCCACGCGTCCGTCTCTTTTAATCCTAACAAGCATTGATGGCCGCGAGGAAATTCGTCCGCCGTCGAGGTAAAAATCAACGCTGTTTCCGAAATATGCAAACGCTTCCGGAATCGTCCGAGCCGGGAGATCCCCTTCCGTGTTGGCGCTAGGCGCGACAAGCGGTCCGGTTTTTTTAAGCAACCTTCGCAAGCGAACGTTCGCGGGAAATCTAAACGCGACCGTTTTTGTTCCCCTGTGAAGATATGTAAACTTTTTTGAGACACACGGGAGAATAACGCTCACTTTCCCTGGCCACAACTTTTCAATCTGTTTTTTTGTGACCAAGTTCGGTTTTATTCCGCACATGCCAAGATCACGCATCAAACCAATAAGTACGATCATTGGCTTCCTCGGATTTCTTTTCCGAAGTTTATAAATTTTTTGAACCGTATTTTCAAGCAGCGCGCTTCCGACTATTCCATAGATGGTATCCGTGGGGATAACTCCGATACCGCCACTTTTTATTAGATTAACTATTGCGGCATCTGCATTTTTTTTAATAATCATCTTGGGCATTACTTGTCTTTGGATACTTTTGGTATAATAAATATACCATGAACATCAAACCAAACTATCTAGTTATCACGATTTCCATTCTCGTCGTCTCGATGGTCGCCGTTGCGCTCATAGCAATGATTGTGCGGGACACACAGACCGAATCTCCTGCTCCCGGAAATCAAGCTAATTCTGGAGCGCCGCAAACGACACCAAGCGCAAACGGCACGCCTACCCAAACTCCCGCACCCGCCAAACCCTCGGGCAATACCACGGTTGCTGGTTCAAAAATTTCAATTCTTTCTCCTATAGCATCCAATTCATGGGTCATCGGCCAAAACAACCTCATTCGCTGGAGTTCGGAGGGAAAAGTTCCGGGAAGCATATATCTTGTTCGCGTGTCGGATAAAGCGGTTGTCGGCTGGATTATCTCCAACATCGGCCCGCATCAGACATCATACACATGGGACACGAGGGACGTGTTTCTTTCACGTACCAACCCTGCGAAGAAAAACATCGAAACCGGAAACTATATCATTAAAATAAAGTTTGACAGTAACGCGATGCCCGAGATTTCAAGCGCGCCATTCTCCATTATTTATTCGACCGAAGTACAAATTCCCACCTATAATGTTCAAATAAAAGACTTTAAGTTTAATCCCGCAACGATCACTCTCAAAAAGGGAGACAAGATCAGATTTACGAACAACGATCCGGTTGAACACCGCATAATGCTCGCGAGCGTGAGCCCGTTCGTGCTTCCGCCCGGACAGTCATTCGTCTTTGATACATCGGTGTTTCAGTCAGGCTCATCGTATACCTTTTATTCGGAAGCGTATTCCACGCTAACACTTAAAGTCACTGTGCAGTAGCAGGAATCCACCGCAGTTAAAAAAATTGACGGCTTTTTCTTGTTGAAAATACCGCCTTTTGACTGCACGCCTTCTTAGCGGTAGCGCTATGTATAGGAAACTCTATTTTTCGCTGAAAAAACTTCTACTCCTAACCTTCTTATGATATGCGATCGCAAATCGGTGCGCTTCGTCACGGACACGGATAAGCGTTTCTTTCGCGATGCCGGCGGGAATTCTCCCAAGTATAAAATTATTTTTGCGCTTCGGGCCTTTGGCGATGCCGACTATCGGAATCTTGTGGCCATATTCCGCCAAAACTCTCCGCGCGGCATTTACTTGTCCCAACCCCCCATCGATTAAAATACAATCCGGAAACGGCCACTTATTTTCGAACCGCCGCTCAAGAACTTCCGTAATCATGGCGACATCGTCGGGAGTATTCGCGCCCCGTATCCTGAATTTTCGGTATTCAGACTTGTCCGGACGGAAATTTCCGCCTTCCGAAGAAAACACAACCATTGATCCGACCGCCGACGTTCCCGAAATGTTCGATATGTCGTATCCCTCAATACGCAACGCCTTCTCACCGCCCCGCGCGATATGCGGCTCAAGGTCATCGTGCCCAAGAAACGCAACATCGCGAATGTGTTGCAACGCGAATATCTGCCGGCGAATTTTACCCGCCTCTTCAAACTCAAGTTTCTTGCTTGCCGCGGCCATTTCTCTTTCAAGCGTGGCAACAATCTTCTTTTTCCTCCCCTTAAAAAATAATTTCAGTTTCGCGATGTTTTTGAGATACGCTTTTCGATCAATCGCGCCAACACACGTCCCCGGACAGAGCCCTATCTGGCGCTGGAGACACTCCCGCTTCAATTTTCCAATTTCATTTTCGGGATGTGTATTCCACGGAAATATACGCCGCAAAATTTTGAGCGCCTCGCGCAAACTGCTGCCCGATATAAATGGGCCAAACGCGGATGTGCTTGGATTATCCTTGCCCCGAACCAAGACCACGCGCGGAAATGTTTCTTTTGTAATCTCAACATATAAAAAACTCTTATCGTCTTTTTCCTGGACATTAAAAATCGGCTGGTGCTTTTTAATGAGTTCCGATTCAAGGATCAAAGCTTCGAGAGCCGAATCTGTTTGCCGAATCTCGATTTTCTTGATGCTTTTCACCAGCTGCTCAATCCGCGAATCATGTGGCCGCATAAAATAACTCGAAACCCGCCGCTTCAGATTTCCGGCTTTGCCGATATATATGATATTTCCCGAACCGTCCTTCATTAAATACACGCCGGGCGTTTCTGGAAAATTTTTATATAAAGTATCGTTCATTATACAAGTTAATATACTCATTTCATCAAACGAAGGAAAGTATACTACTCTTAACATGCTTAATTTTCTTATTCCACTATTCGCACGAATTAGACAGGGTAAGAACACGAAATATTCGCGTCACATATTTACCTGATATTGCATCGTGGACTAGAGAAAAAAAATGAGATGCTTCACAGAAGCAGGCGGGTTCTTTGCTACACGATAAAATACTTGAAGACTACGCTGATCCTTTTCGATAATATCGGCGGCTGCCAAAATTCCCAAATGCTTTGACGTTGCCCGGAACGAGAGATGAATTTCTACGGCTATTTCTCCCACTGGTGCTTCTTTTGCGCTCTTGAGATATTTAAGAATGGCGAGCCGTCTTCGATTTGCAACTGCCTTAAGAATTTTCTCCAGATGTTTCATATTCTCCTATTCGCGCGAATTAGACCATAGAGAATTCAAAAAACTTATGATTAAATCACGCAGTGCCTGCGATTTCCGCAATTTTCTGGAACTCTTCGGCATCCAAACTTGCTCCGCCGACAAGCGCCCCCCCGATTTCATTTCGCTCAAAAAACCCGCGGGCATTCTTACTCGTGATCGATCCTCCATACACCATCTCTCCGCCAGTTTTCGATTTTATAAAAACTGCCATTTCCGCAGAATCTTCCGGCTTATCAGGCGCACCTGTTCCAACGGCCCATATCGGCTCATAGGCGACAATCACGCGCTCTTTCTTCTTCACAAATCGCAAGCCCTTTGCCAATTGATCGGCTACAAATTTTTTGGCAGCAGCGAATCCTTTTTTCCTCACAGACTCTGGCTCTCCAACGCATAGCACGGGCTGAAGTCCATTCATAAGAGCAGAAATTATTTTTCTGTTTGCCATCTGATCAGTTTCGCCAAGCCAATATCTTCGTTCCGAGTGCCCAATAATGACATATTCCGCCCCGCATTCCTTGAGCATCGTAGGCGAGACCTCCCCGGTATATGGGCCTTTTTCCGACCAAAACACATCCTGGGCTCCTAATTTCAAGCGAGGGAAAACGATCTCTTTCGTTTGCAACAGATACGGAAACGGCGGACAAATTATCACATCAACATTTTTTGGCGCAGAAAAATTCTTCCACTCATTGAGTTTTGGCATATTAAGCTTCCAGTTGGCAATGAGAAGTTTCATATAAATTTAATTGTAGCAGATTTAATCACGGGGTACAGCAACATCTCGCCACGTGGAAACATGCCTCATCGCCAAATTTTGATCAAGTCTAAAAAGCTGGTATCATTGAAACCATGAAAACAGAAGTAAAACTCGACCATATCCGCCACTCGCTTGCGCACGTTTTGGCCGCCGCCGTGCTTAAAAAGTTCCCAGACGCGAAGCTCGGCATCGGCCCCACGATTGACGACGGCTTTTATTACGATTTTCTCCTTCCGCGAACTCTTACGCCGGAAGATCTGAAAGAATTCGAGAAATCAATGAAGAAGATGATTGGGCAAAAACTGCCCTTTGTCGGGAAAGAAATAACAACTGCCGAGGGGAAAAAACTATTCAAGAATCAGCCGTTCAAACTTGAGCTTATTAAGGAATTCTCGCAGGAAAAGAAGCCGCTTACTGTCTATTCAACCGGCGATATTTTTACCGATCTCTGCCGCGGCGGGCACGTCGAAAACACCAAAGAAATAAACGCTGACGGATTTAAGCTAGATCGGCTCGCAGGCGCGTACTGGAAAGGAGACGAAAAAAATCAACAACTTCAACGAGTGTATGGCCTTGCGTTTGAAAATGGCGAAGCGCTAAAGAAATTCATTGAAATGCGCACGGAGGCGGAGAAAAGAGATCATAAAAAGTTGGGGTTGCAGCTCGATCTTTTTGTTTTCTCCGAACTCGTCGGTTCCGGCCTTCCCTTATGGACACCCAAGGGAACAATTCTCCGAAACCTGCTCGACGACTTTGTCTGGGAACTTCGAAAAAAACGGGGATATGTGAAAGTGGAAATCCCGCACATCACAAAAAAAGAGTTGTTTCAAGTAAGCGGACATTGGGATAAGTTTAAAAAGGAATTGTTTCAAATAAAAACGCGCGAAGGCCATGAATTCGCGATGAAGCCGATGAGCTGCCCCCACCACGCCCAAATTTACGCGAGGCACCAGTGGAGCTATCGAGAATTGCCGCAACGATACGCGAATACCACGATGTGCTACCGGGACGAACAAACCGGAGAGCTATCCGGGCTTTCGCGCGCGCGAAGCTTTACGCAAGATGACGCGCATGTTTTCTGCCGCATGGAACAGGCAAAAGAAGAATTTCTGAAAATCTGGGATATTGTGCACGAATTTTACAGCTCATTCGGCCTCTCTCTCCAAGTCAGACTCTCTCTCCGCGATCCGGAGCATCCGGAAAAATTTCTCGGAGATCTTTCGCAGTGGAAAAAAGCGGAGGAGATGCTTCGTGAAATTGCCGGAGAGAAAAAAACAGACGTATCTGAAGGCATTGGCGAAGCCGCATTTTATGGACCAAAACTCGATTTCATGGCAAAAGATTCTCTTGGCCGAGAATGGCAGGTAGCAACCATCCAACTCGACATGAATCAGCCGGAACGATTTGATCTTGCGTGCATTAACGAGAAAGGCGAGCATGAACGAATCGTTATGATCCATGCGGCCATCATGGGCTCGATTGAGCGATTCCTTTCAATCATAATCGAACACTTCGCTGGAGCATTCCCCTTGTGGCTTTCCCCTGTGCAAGTTGAAATAATTCCGGTGGGAGAAAAATTTGAGAAATATGCACTCGGCATTAAAGAAAAGCTACTCGCAGAAAATATTCGTGTGTCACTGAAACCAGCCGACGAAACACTTGGGAAACGCATCCGCGAAGCGGAAATGATGAAAATCCCCTACGTGCTTGTCGTGGGCGAAAAAGAAGAAAAGAATGAAACGGTGAATGTGCGCCACTATAAAAAAGGGCAGATCGGAGAACTTCCGGTTAATGATCTGGTAAAAAAACTTTCGCAGGAAATACTGGAGAAAAAAATTTAAGTGTCCAAATCTTTCGCTCATGAGCAGCTCGAACAAGTTGCCGAAAATTTTAGTTATTGTCGGCCCCACCGCAAGCGGGAAAACGGCGCTCTCGATTAAACTCGCGGAAAAACTTGGCGGAGAGATTGTCTCCGCCGATTCCCGACAAATCTATCGTGGGATGAATATTGGAACGGCAAAGCCGCCGTTTTCGCCTGCGAGTCAGCGAGTAGATACGAAAACGAGCGTCCCGAGGAGCAACCGAGGGACCCAGGTATCGGAAGGAATCCCCCATCATCTCATCGATATCAGAAATCCAAATGAGGATTACTCCGTCGCAGACTATAAACACGACGCCATCAAAGTAATTCACGGGATTTTAAAGAGAGGCAAACTACCCATTCTTGTCGGCGGAACTGGACTTTATGTAAAAGCGGTAGTGGAAAATCTCGATATTCCGAAAGTTGCAGCAAAACCGGAACTGCGAAAAAAACTGGAAATCGAACTCAAACAAAAAGGGCTTGGGAAACTTTTTGAGAAACTCACAGCGCTCGACCCCGAAGCCGCGTACATTGTTGACCCCAAAAACCCGCGGCGAGTAATCCGAGCCCTTGAAGTAGCCCTTTCCACGGGAAAACCATTCACCGCGCAGAGAAAGAAAAAGAAACCGCTCTTCGAAACGGAAATAATCGGAATAGCCCTGCCGCCGGA
>Ga0155886_109_pt1 | contig 13972 bp, 26 predicted proteins | sample RifCSPlowO2_01_FD_107540 | JGI IMG/M metagenome (GOLD analysis project Ga0155886, IMG submission 107540) | Candidatus Ryanbacteria bacterium RIFCSPLOWO2_01_FULL_48_26 | reverse complement strand
GCCTCTTTTGAAGCTTTTGAAAAGTGCCATTGCAAACGCGCACACGAATTCAAAAGTTCCCGCATCCACCATGCTCGTTATCCGTGATTTTCGCGTGGACGAAGGGCGCGTATATAAGCGATTTCATCCAGGCGCGCGCGGGCGAGCGTACCCGTTTAAGAAGCGAACAAGCCATGTAAAGCTTGTTTTAGAAACGAAGGAATAATTATATGTCGCATAAAGTTCATCCATATGGGTTTCGGGTAGGAATTCTCCGCGATTGGAAATCGCGCTGGTTTCAGACGAAACGATTCGCGGAATTTCTCAAACAGGATGTTGAGACGCGCGAATGGCTTATAAAGAAACTTCGAGTGCAGTTAGTCGCCGATGTTGAGATTGAGCGCTCCCGAAATACGATTTCAATTATCATCAAAACGCCGCGCCCAGGGCTTCTGATTGGCCGTGGCGGCGAAGGGGTTGAACGGCTTAAGCGGGAAGTTCAAAAAAAGATGAAGACACACGATATTAAAGTAACCGTTGAGGAAATTCGAAATCCGCAGACCGACGCACGCGTTGTTGCGCGCCAAGTTATCCAGGACCTCGAAAAGCGCCTGCCGTTCCGGCGTATTCTCAAGCAGACTATTGAAAAAACCATGAATGCCGGCGTTGAAGGGGTTCGCATTCATCTTGCGGGCCGCCTTGACGGAGCGGAAATGGGGAGAAGCGAGTGGTTGAAAAAGGGCAGAATTCCCCTCCAGACGCTTCGTGCCGACATTGATTACGCACGCGATACGGCGCTTTTGCCGTATGGAACAATAGGCGTACGCGTATGGATTTATCGCGGTGAAGTGTTTTCCGAAACTACCCGCGAGCAAGGCGAGCGAAAGTAGTTTCGAGAACCCCGCCGTAATTTTGCAATGGATTAAGAAATAAAAATATGAAACATTGGTATAACAAGAAAATAGTGTGCGGTGCTGGCCCGAACCCCAGTACGGCACTTCGTGCCTACGGGGCACGTAGGGCCGGGCTATTCGCCCGCGCACCGCAGTTGAGTGCCTCCGCAAAATTACGGCGGGGTGATCAATTTTTAGCCTTCACTAACGTTCAGTAAAAATTGTCATGTTAGTCCCAAAGAAAGTAAAGTATAGAAAATGGCAGAAGGGGAGATCGCGAAAACGCAAAGTTGAAATTCGCGGCGTTGCGCTTGCGTTTGGCGGTTTTGGCCTCAAGTCTGAAGGGAGCGCGTGGGTAACGTCGCGCCAGATTGAAGCCGCCAGAAAAGCAATGACCCGCTATGTGCAGAAAGGCGGCAAGATTTGGATTCGCATTTTTCCAGATAAACCGGTTACCCAAAGGCCTCCGGAAGTGACCATGGGTGGCGGCAAAGGCGCGGTCAGTCACTATGTATTCCCCGTGCGCCCGGGGCGGATTCTTTTCGAAATCGATGGTATTCCGAAAAATGTCGCACACGAGGCGCTACTTCGCGCCGGCGCAAAGATGCCAATGAAAACAAGAGTAGTGGAGCGCGCAGAATAAAGAGAGTATATGAAAATCAAAGATTTACAAAAAAAATCAGTCGAAGAATTAAAAGATCTTTTGCGCCTCGATACTAAAAAGATTGCAGAGATCAGGTTTCATCATGCGCGCGCGCGTTCAAAAAACGTTAAAGAAACACGCGAATTGCGGCGGGAGCGGGCGCGTATTTTAACTCTTTTACGGGAGAAAACATCATGACAAAACATATCCAGCGGCTTATGGGTACCGTTGTTTCGACAAAAATGCAGAAAACTGTAGTTGTTGAGGTAACGCGCTTGAGGCAGCACCCGAAATACAAGAAATATATACGCATATCAAAGCGGTACAAGGCACACAATGAAAACACTCAGATTAAAACGGGTGATCGTGTTACGATTGAACCAACGCGGCCGATGTCGAAAGAAAAACACTGGCGTATTGTAGAGGAGAAGATATGATCCAACCGCGTTCGCTACTTACTGTTGCAGACAACACCGGAGCAAAAATCATCCGCGTCTTTAAGGTTTTAGGCGGTTCCAAACGCCGCTATGCGCGACTGGGCGATCTCGTTGTCGCGTCAGTCCAAATTGCCGAACCAAGAAAGGCGCTTAAGAAAAAAGAGATTGTGCGGGCCGTTATTGTGCGGCAGCGCGCGCCGTTCCGCAGAAAAGACGGGTCATATATCCGGTTTGACGACAATGCTGCGGTTGTTGTCGATGGCTTTGAGCCGAAGGGGGGGCGTATTTTTGGTCCGGTTGCGCGCGAGCTTCGCGAGCGCGGCTATACAAAGATTATTTCTCTTGCCGAGGAGGTACTATGATAACTTTTCTCAAAATTAAAAAAGGAGATACGGTTGCGGTACTTCGTGGCAAAGATCATGGAAAGACCGGTAAAATTGTAAAAGTGTATCCTGCCGACGGAAAAGTAATGATTGATGGCGTCAATGAGCGGATTCGTCACACGAAGCCGCGCCGCCAGGGTCAGAAAGGCCAGCGTGTTACGATTTCTCATCCGATTGTTGTTTCCAATGTCCAGCTTGTCTGTCCGTATTGCAAAAAGAGAACGCGTGTCGGATACCGCGTCGAGAGCGATTCCAAGGTCCGCGTGTGTAAAAAATGCAAAGCGGATCTCGCGTAATCATATGAAACACTTAACTGAAATATACAAAAGCGTGACGATCCCGACATTCCGGGAGCGATTTGGCATGTCTAATATTCATGCTGTTCCACATATCGAGAAAGTTGTTGTGAATGTCGGTATCGGCCGCTTGAAAGATGAAAAAGAAAAAGAGGAAGTGCGAAATTCCATTATGAAGATCACGGGACAATTGCCGGAGCCGCGCCCTGCGCGCGTCGCAATCGCTTCGTTCAAGACCCGCAAGGGAATGGTGATCGGGTATCGCGTTACGCTCCGCGGGAAGCGGATGTATGATTTCCTCGAGCGCCTTGTATTCTTGGCAATCCCGCGCACGCGCGATTTTCGAGGGATCAAGACAAGCGCGATTGACGAACATGGTAATTTGAACATTGGTATCCGCGAACACATCATATTTCCGGAGATGATCGGGGAGGATGTGCGGAAAATTTTCAGCTTGGAAGTAACGGTCGTTACCAATGCACGAACACGCGAGCGGGCGGAGGCGCTTTTCCAGTCGCTCGGGTTTCCGTTTACCAGGGTTGCAAAATAATGATTTTTAGCTAAAATTAACTTCGCTTATGGCAAAAACATCAGTACGCGCCCGTGCAGAGAAGAAACCGAAATTTTCAAGCCGAATCGTCCGGCGCTGTTTTCGGTGCGCCAGAAAGCGAGGGTATATGCGCGATTTTAACCTTTGCCGTATTTGTTTCCGCGAGCTTGCAAATGAAGGGTATATCCCGGGAGTGAGAAAATCATCATGGTAAGAGATCCGTTGTCAGATTTTTTGGTACGCGTCAGGAACGCGCAAGACGCAGGCAAGCCCGAAACGCTTGTCCCGTACTCCGCGCTTTTATGGGAAGTCGCAAAAATTCTTGAGCGCCAGGGGTATCTCGCAAAAGTTGACCGCCGAGGAAAGCGGACGCGCAGAATGATCGAGGCCGGGCTTGTGTATGATACGGATGGCAAGGGGCGCATTACCGGTGTACGCCGCGTTTCAAAACTTTCGAAGCGCGTTTACAAACGCGCGGAGGAACTTTTTTCGGTGAAACACGGGTTTGGCACGCAGATTGTTTCTACATCGAAAGGCCTTATGACTGTCGAGGAAGCACGAAGAGCGAATATCGGCGGGGAGGTTTTATTTGAAATTTGGTAAGGGCTTGGTTGAAAAATTCAAGCAAAAGGTGTAGAATTTTTCAGAACCAAACCTTACCCCGCCCTAATTTCACAAGAGTAAAACAAATATAATATGAATACCCAAAATAAATTGAATACCAAAGGTGGCGCTGGCCCGAACCCCAGTACGGCACTTCGTGCCTACGGGGCACGTAGGGCCGGGCTATTCGCCCGCGCGCCACGAGGAAAAGTCGAGGTGAAATTAGGGCTGGGTGCTCAAAAATTAGCCCTCTCTAACGTTCGGTAATTTTTGGCATGAGTCGTATTGGAAAAAAACCAGTTGTAGTCCCGAGCGGCGTTACGGTCGCGATTAAAGAAAATGAAGTGGAGGTAAAGGGTCCTCTTGGTTCGCTTCGTATGGCCGTCCATCCGTTGATTGAAGTGCGCGAGGAGGGAGACGCGATTATTCTTGTTCCGCGGAGACAAACAAAAGAATCCCCAAAACTATGGGGGACAACGCGGGCGCTTATTGCAAATATGATAGAAGGTGTCGTTAAGGGATATGAAAAGAAGCTTGAGCTCGAAGGCGTTGGATATCGCGCAGAGCTCAAAGACAAGGGTCTTGAACTCCAGCTCGGTTTTTCGCATCCTGTGCGCGTGGAAGCGCCGGCAGGTGTTCAGTTTAAAGTTGAGAAAAATCTTATTACGGTTTCCGGGTATTCAAAAGAAGATGTCGGGCGCGTTGCAAGCTCGATCCGGGCGCTTAAAAAACCAGAGCCGTATAAAGGGAAAGGAATTCATTATCTCGGCGAAGTAATCCGCAGAAAAGCGGGCAAGAAAGCGACGACCAGCGCGTAAGTATTAATTTTTATGGCACAAACATCACCAAAAGAACGATTGAAACGGCGGCACGCCCGCATACGGGCGTCGGTGAAGGGCACTCATGAGCGCCCGCGTCTTTCGGTATTCCGTTCAAGTAAACATACACAAGCGCAGATTATCGACGATGCAAAAGGAGTTACTCTTATTTCAGTTTCAGATTTGAAAATGAAGAAAAAAGGGACAAAGCAAGAGCAGGCGGTATATGTCGGCGAAGAGCTTGCCAAGAAAGCGCTGGAAAAGGGTATAAAAAAGGTTGTATTCGACCGCGGCGGGTTTCGCTATCAAGGGCGTGTTCGCGCGCTTGCCGATGCAGCGCGGAAGGGCGGGCTCTCATTTTAATTTTTTAAAAATACTATGGCACGAGAACCAAGAAGAAGGCGAGAGGAAGGAGATATGGAGCATAAACTCATTGATCTTAGGCGTGTCGCGCGCGTGGTAGCGGGCGGACGCAGATTTACGTTTCGCGCGACGGTAGTCGCGGGGAACCGCGCTGGAAAAGTCGGCATCGGTGTTGCGAAAGGAGCCGATACCGCGCTTGCAATCGAAAAAGCATTCCGCCAGGCAAAGAAGGGGGTCATTACTATCTCGCTTACAAAGACCAAATCGATTCCCTACGAAGTTGAAGTAACATACGGCTCATCTCACCTATTGCTGAAGCCGGCGCGCGAAGGACGAGGTCTTGTCGCGGGGGGTGCGGTGCGGACCGTACTTGCGTTTGCCGGGATTGAAAACGCAAGCGCAAAGATTTTGTCCCGCTCAACAAATAAGCTCAATAACGCAAAGGTTACCATTGAAGCACTCAAAAAATTAAAACAAAATCATGCAACTCCATACACTCAACCCAACGCATAAGAAGAAGAGATCACAGCGCGTAGGCCGTGGCGGAAAGCGCGGCAGTTATTCGGGGCGCGGGATTAAAGGACAAAAATCACGAGCCGGCCGCCGTATCAGACCGGAAGTCCGCGATCTTATCAAAAAGATTCCGAAGCAAAAAGGGTATCGCCATCAGAATCGGCCGAAGCATGAGGTCGCGATTAAAGCCGTAGTTATTGCCAAAAAATTCAAGCAAGGTGAGGTCGTAACGCCGAAACTGCTTGTGAAAAGAGGTTTGGTGCGGCGCCTCAAGGGTAAAACCCCGATGATAAAAATCGTATCCCCGGGAAATTTTCTTAACGGTCTTATTGTCAAGGGGTGCAGCGTATCACGCCAATCATGAACGAGGTTCTAGCTGTTTTTAAGGATCGCGACCTTCGCAAAAGAATTCTTACGATTATCGGGTTTTTGGCGGTGTTTCGTGTGCTTGCCGCAATTCCGATACCGGCAGTCGACCCGAACCGTTTGCGAGGTGTTCTTGATAACAACGCATTTTTTGGGCTGCTCAATATTTTTTCAGGAGGTGCGCTCGACAATATTTCCATTATCATGCTCGGGGTCGGCCCCTATATCACAGGGTCCATCATCATGCAGCTTTTAACGATGATTTTCCCTTCGCTCAAAGAGATGTATCAGGAAGAAGGCGAGACGGGTCGCAGGAAATTCAATCAATATTCCCGCCTTATCACGGTGCCGCTCGCATTTTTGCAGGGGTACGCCCTTTTGACGCTTCTTATCCGTCAGCAGATTGTCCCGCCTCTCGGTGCGTTCGATTATTTCTTAAATGTTCTTATTGTAGCGGCGGGGTCGATTTTGCTCATGTGGCTTGGAGAGATTATCAGCGAATATAGCGTTGGAAACGGCATCTCGCTCCTTATTTTTGCGGGTATCGTCGCAGGAATTCCTGCGAGCGCGGGCCAGCTTATTTTTCAATATAACTCTTCGCTTCTCCCGACTATTATCGCGTTTTTGGTAATAGCGCCGCTTGTTGTCGCCGGGGTTGTTCTTATTACGGAGGCCGAACGGCCGATTCCTGTTTCGTATGCAAAACGCGTGCGCGGCATGAAGATGTACGGCGGTATTTCTACCTATTTGCCGATTCGCGTGAACCAGGCGGGCGTGATTCCGATTATTTTTGCAATTTCAATTCTTCTCTTTCCGTCGATGATTGGGAATTTCCTTGCGGTATCCAGTACGCCGTGGGTTGCGCGTCTCGGCTCTATGCTTGCTAATTTTACGAATAATATGTGGCTCTACGGGTCGATGTATTTCCTGCTCGTATTTCTTTTTACCTATTTTTATACGGCGATTACATTTGATCCGGATGCGATTTCATCGAATCTTCAGAAACAAGGAGGATTTATCCCCGGTATCCGGCCTGGTCCTTCGACCGCGGAGTATCTCTCAAAACTCATCACGCGTATTACGCTCGTCGGCGCGCTTTTTCTCGGGTTTATCGCGGTCTTGCCGTTTATCATGCAGATCGCAACAGGGGTGCAGACGCTCACTATCGGCGGCACCGCGCTCCTCATCGTTGTTTCCGTGGTGCTCGAGACGATCAAACAGATCCGCGCACAGCTCACACTCCGCGAGTACGAGTAAGTTTTATAATTCTCAACAGCTCAAAAATAAAAAATACCGCTTATTGCGGTAAGTTTTGTTATACGTCAGGAAAAGTGGAAGGAAACCCCTCAAATTTTTTTGCAAGTAATTTTGATGCAACTTCCAGTGTAAGGTCAGGGAGTGCTCTCAATAGAAACTTTGCAAGAGTTTCGCCTTGATCCCGCCAGTAATCTATGGAATCGGGGTGTAAATCCTCGGTCTGCGGATTTACCACGAGCTTGTAGGGGATATGTGCGCCACGTTGGCCAGTCAATTCCAAAGAAACTTCCATTCCCACCTCCTAAGAACTCTATCTTATTTTATTTAATCAAATATCACTATTTATTACAAGTCGAGTAATAAGCTATTCCCTCACTTGCGGCGAGCAAATAGTCAGTCCTGCCAGACTATGCCTTGTTGCCGGGGTATGCTATGTTTGTTTTAGATTCCTTGGGAGGTAGAAATGAGACAGGTTGTGGTTACGAAATCACAGAGAACTCCTAACGAAGTTGACAGGCTTCAAGAAAAAATTCAATCTCTTCGTGATGGATGTGAGCATGACTTTAGGCTTCTCCGAAAGGTGAAGCTACCAGAATCCAAGGTAAAGGGTATTTTTATCCTTGGATCTCATCACGGAGAGGTGGATGAGTGCATACTGCGATGCCTTCACTGTAGCCAAACAAAATCACTCGATCTACTAAAGACTTGTCCTTGGTGTCTCGAAAAACTTAAGGCCGGTCAGATAGAAGGATATGGCAGTAGGGAGAAGTACTTTGGCCAGAAGCACCTTTACTATTCAGCTAAGCGGTATACATGCAAAAGTTGCAACTTTATCGGTGTAACAGACGAATGGGATCAGTAAATTAAATGCGGAACGATAACTCGTATCCGCTTTTTTTATTTGCTTATTGCAAAAGAATATTTACTACGATATATCGTAGTAAATGTGCTCGGCGTATATACATATACAATAAAAAACACCGCTCTCATGAGGAGGGCGGCTTATTGCTTTTCTCTTAAAACTTTACCTTTCCAAATTTTTGGGGTAGTCCTCGCCTTTCCTGGCGGCCTCAATCACTTTACTTTGATTTCGTGCACCTCGCCGAACTTCTTCTCCGACGGGGTCCCACGCAGGCTTACTGGTGCTTTTCTTGTGCGTTGTGGGGGTAGTGTCTGTATAATGGAAAGGACGTAGAGGCACAATATTGCAAGAACGAGCTGTATTCCGCCAAGAAACCATATGCCGATGCCGAGTATAAAGAATTCCTGGAAAAACCAAGTAGGGTTAATAAGGCTACGTCCTCCGATAAACAGCCATGTTGGGGTAAGCGCTAGAACGATTACGATGAAACTCCAAAAAAGTCGCTTTACTCTGTTCATGATCCTCCCTCCTCCCGCGTATTCCAAATCTATTCAAGCAAATATTAAGATTTCTTTCAAGTCTAGTAATACATGGTTCACTGCCTGCTGGCAGGTAATTCGATCCCGTTTATCCGTCCATAGTTTTATCGAATGAGAATCACCGCAACAGTTTTGCTGTCATGGATATTTCCAAAAGGCGGTAAAATTATTGCGAGGCTCGTCTTTCAGACGGCCCGTAAAATACGCGAGGCTAAAGCCTTGATATTTTTATTGACGTGCATACACTGTGTAATAGGTGATGCTTCTTAACAACCAAACGAGGTGATCTCATGGTTAAGACGATAACGAATGTCATCAGCGCCTATTCCAAATGGGATGAACATGTCTATTTTTCTAACGATGAGTGGGTGGAAGACGAATTCCCTGTCGTTGATGCGGATTACTCCAAAAGATTTTGGGATGCAAGACATTTCGACGGTAGCCACTGGATAGTTTTGAAGCTTCCCTCTCTTTTCACCAAAGAGCGAAAAACGAGTGATTCTTTCCGCAGTATCATAATTGAAGAAATTACGGTGCATGTATTGGCATGGTTTCTGCCACGGTCACAGTGGATTGGCATAGAAACCTGTGAAATACAAGATGTTGTACCGCCAGATGATGACTACGAAGGCGTTTTTCGTTTCACAAGAGCTTTCCATCTTCGAGCGCCTTTTCGATTGACCGAACAACACGCCCAGTTCATCCTTCGTGTCTATCCGATCGAATTCGTCGGTCTCACTCCTGATATAATTCTGAAGACAGCCCCACCAGCACTCGATCAAATGGAGCGATAATCTCATCCGTTTTTTGTTTGACAAAGCATAATTGGCCGGTGTAACTTTTATGTGGAGGTTGCCCGAAATGGAGGTGACAAGGAAAGAGTGGCCCAAAGATGCAAAACGCATCATCTCGTTGAAAAAACCACGTTTGGCAGAGGCGCCATACTATGATGTTGCAATACTTACCTCGGCATGCCAACAGTGCACGTCAGACATTGCATGTATTTATGCTGACTTCTATTCTGCCGATTACTGCGATAATTTTGCTCACATTTGTATGAATATGGAATGCGATTTTCTTGTACATGTCGAACAGTTTGATTGCAATATGGGTGGTGGGCGTTGTGTTGAGCCAAGCAACTCCTGCCTCTTCTGCGGGCGTCCCGTAGAAATGACATGGTAGAAGGGATTTTAGGTAAGCGGATATACTATCCGCTTTTTTATTTCCTTCGGCAAGTTTATACTGGACGCAGTTGAAATGAGCGGGATAAACCACCCCCAGTCACACAAAATAAAAATAGGCTCGTTAAGAGCCTACAAGCGATATGACTTTCACTTTTGGGTAATTCGCAAATTCCTTTTCTTTTGTTCCCGCTCTTTCCTTGAGAGTAAATACATAGATTTCATCAAAGCCGAGATAGAAAGCTTTTACAAGATTATCTGCGTTGATGTGGCACAAGACCGAACCAGCATAGAGAATGGGTGGGGTTACTACAATACCAGTACCAACAAATGCATCTTCCAGCTCTTTCGCTTCTTTCTCTATCGCATCACGAACAATTTTTCGTTCTTCCCACGTTGAAGTAACACGCCCATGCGCGTCATATTTGATGACGTACCCCGCGGCTTTCAAGGCTCTACTGGCTTGGGTCCCTGCGCCCGGGATAACTACCACATAGTTTTCTTTTGCTTGTTTTGCGACGAATGCTCGAAACTCCGAGTGATCCTTCACATCGCCCGATGCTTTGATAAGAACATTTTTCATTCCTTACCTCCGAGGAGCTTTCTTGCTACATTGAAACATAGTTACCAGCTTTTTACAAATGCAAAGGATGTAGGAGATGTAAAATTTTGTTGTGTCAAAATTGTTCGCACGTTTTCTCTAAACCACTTGGTTCAAGCTAAGTAGCCCCCACACGAGACTGTTTTTGCTGAAGAGAAGAGAGGTTAGAACTTAGTGTCGTTTTATGGTAGCCTCCGAATATGCAGAAACCCCTAGATAACTTTGCGTACATAGATAACACCAATCTCTATAAGGGCTGTAAAGCAGAAGGTTTTAAAGTTGATTATATTAAATTTCGCAGGTATCTAACCGAGCGACACAAAGTTAAAATCGCTTATATGTTCATTGGTTTTGTTGCGGGGAACGAGGAAATGTATAAGCAATTTCAAGAATGGGGTTACACGTTAATTTTTAAGCCTACCATACCAAACGAAGGCGCGATAAAGGGCAATTGTGATGCCGAGTTGGTTTTACAGGCAACTATAGACTTTTACGAAAAGAAGTATGAACAGGCAATAATAGTAACGAGTGATGGTGACTTTGCTTGTTTGGTAAAGTTTCTCCAAAAAAGTAATTCTTTGGGAGCAATTCTAAGCCCGCGACTTTCGGAAAGATGCTCTAGTTTGTTAAAAAGAATTGGAGTGAAAATTACCTTTCTGCCAGAGGTCAAAAACCTTATAGAATATATAAAATGAAAGCCCCCCATCGAAGACGAAACATCGACAGGGGGACTTTCTTAGTGATAGCTACAGTATATATGGCGTCGAGGAAAAGTCAAGGTTAATAAGTATTGCAAAATAGCCTTTGCCCACAAGGCTATTTTTATTGCACGGAGACTGCTATTAAATTTTTTGCTTGGTTTGTCGGAATATGTCATACTAGAATATATGCTTCGGAAACTTATTATACCCAGTGTTATAGTTGTCATATTGTTTGTTACAACTGCTTGGTATTGGTATTTCAGAATATATGTCCCGCAGAATCGGGCTTTCTGTAATCAGGAAGCAAAACAATGTCCTGATGGTTCCTATGTCGGTAGGATTGGTCCGAATTGTGAATTCACCGAGTGCCCAAACGCCCCCGAGCCAACTTGGGACCAGAAAGCAGAGCAAACACGTGCAGAGTCAAAAAATTGGCCAATGTATAAAAATACCAACCTTGGGTTTACCTTGAAGTATCCACCCGTAGTTTATAACGGCAATACGGTTTTTATTCCCGCTGGCAATGTGGTGTTTGTGACTACAGATACATCCAATCTTTACAAAAAACGCAGTCAGCTTCCCAGTAGCGACGAACAGTCTATTATCAATAAAGCGGAGAAGCTAGAGGACAAAAGGGTTTTAGCGTGGGTTATTAAAGTACGCAAGATTATAACCGATGAGGAGCTCGACCGATTTATCAAGGATCACTTTGGAGATGGTTGTAAGTTAGGAAAGCGTTATCCCACAGATAATGCAGATACGTTTAGCATCGGTGTTGAACAAATCGTTCAGGGTGATATGGATACGGGTAGCTGTTTTATTAACTGGATTGCCCTTGTTAAATATTCCCCAAAATTTCAAAGAGCTGCTATTTGGGATATGGGACAGGATTCGGTATTTGATCTCGCAAGTGGCTATCCAGCTGATCGTCTGATGGAGCAAAGTTTTCAATTTATCGAGAGTGAGTCCACGGATTAAGTGTAGATATTTTCAAGTCCCAACCAGGCCTGTTTCGCGCGAGCGGGCTTTTTTATCACTTTCACGCTAGTATAAAAACATGCGCCCTATCGCAATTATTTTTATCGGGCCTCCCGGATCCGGCAAAAGCACGCAGGCAGGTGAGCTCGTAAAACGCTTTGGTATACTTGAACATTTTGACTTGGGGCATGTTATTGAAAAGACGCTCTACGACCCGCAAAACCAAGATAGCCCGAAGATACAGGAAGAAAAACATCGTTTTGAAACGGGCGAGCTTGTCTCTAGCGAGTGGGTTGTGAGCCTTGAGAAGGAACACATAACCCGTGTTGCAGCCGCCGGGAAGGGGGTCATCTTTTCTGGTTCTCCGCGGGAGCGCGAGGAGGCGGAATTTCTTATCCCGTTTCTCGAAGAAACATACGGCGGCGGGTCTATTCTTGTTTTTCATATTGCAGTTGGGGAGGCGGTTTCCCTTTTCCGAAATACACGCCGCAGGGTTTGCGAAGACTGCGGTACAGTGGTCATATGGTCAAAAGATACGGAGGATGATGCATTTTGCCCTGCGTGTGGGGGTAAGCTTGTGCGAAGATCGCTCGATACTGTTGAGGCGACTCAACGCCGACTTCGTGAATATGAACATAAAGCGGAAGCCATCCTCGCATTTTTTGTTGCGGTTGGGCTACCTATTTTTCAGATAAACGGCGAGCGCACGCCGGAAGAAATTGCTGGCGAGATAGCAAGTATCGTAAAACAGCATATATAATGGTTGTCAAAAATGAAAACGACATCAAACTTTTACGTGAAGGCGGCAAGATCCTCGCACGCGTTCTTCGTATCGTTGTAAGAGCGGTTCGTCCGGGCGGTACCACGCGTGAGCTTGATGGAATCGCGGAGCGGGAAATTCGGCGTGCTGGAGGGGAGCCTTCATTCAAGGGATATAAAACGCATGGAGCAAAAAGCGCGTATCCCGCGTCTTTATGTGTTTCCGTCAATGATGAAATTGTTCATGGGGTACCCGGCGAGCGCATACTCAAAGAAGGAGATATCGTCGGGCTTGATATCGGTATGGAATACGGCGGGATTTTTACAGATACAGCGATTACTGTGCCTGTAGGGAAAATTGATAGAGTTGCTCAAAAGCTTCTTCGCGTAACCGAAGAAGCGCTCGCCGTTGGTATTAGGGAGGTACGTGCAGGGAATCGCATCGGCGATATCGGCGCCACCATACAAGAGCATCTTGAGAAAAATGGCTTTGGCGTAGTTCGTGAGCTTGTCGGGCATGGCGTCGGGCGCGCGGTACACGAAGAGCCGGAGATTCCAAATTGGGGGAAGCGCGGAACCGGCCGTGTCCTTGAAGTGGGGATGGTACTTGCGCTCGAGCCGATGGCAACAGAAAAAAGTCCGGCGATTAAAATTGGCAAAGATGGCTGGGTGTGGCTTACGCGCGACGGCTCGCGCTCGGCGCATTTCGAGCACACTGTTCTTGTTACGAAAAACGGCCCCGAGGTTATTACTAAATAAAATGGCCCCAGCGGGGCCGTTTTTGTATCTATCTAACCGAATAGTTTTTCTATTGTTTTTTGGAACTCGGCTATTTCTTCTTGAGATGGGAATGCGGTAATTTGAATTTTATAGCCACGAGCCTCTACGCCGGCTATAATTTCTCGTTTTATGTCACTTGTGCTTGACTGCATTAGGTTATTGAGTACTGATCGTACTTTTTCAGCAGTTTCTTCGGGGAACTTGACCCCGGCTATGATATAGGCGAGAAAACGTAGTCTCCCCGAAGGTGCATGAGGATGCGTAGCTTTTTCGAGCTCATCGAGAAGTACTTCGTGGGCAACTTGTTTTTCCATCCCGGGTACCTCCTTGCTTATTCTAACGAAACATTGAAAATAAGCAATATGATGACTCGTATTCTCGGTATCGATTTTGGTACAAGGCGAATCGGCGTTGCAGTCTCAAACGAAGACCATACCCTAGCATTCCCTTATAGCGTTGTTGATGCTTTA
>Ga0155886_145_pt1 | contig 16033 bp, 12 predicted proteins | sample RifCSPlowO2_01_FD_107540 | JGI IMG/M metagenome (GOLD analysis project Ga0155886, IMG submission 107540) | Candidatus Ryanbacteria bacterium RIFCSPLOWO2_01_FULL_48_26 | reverse complement strand
GATAATTTTATCGAGCAGGGCAAAAACCAAGGGGCGGAGTTTATCCACGAGGAAGTGGTTCACGCAGAAAAGCAGGAAAGCGAAATTTTTATCGTGCGAACGGCGACGCGGCGGGAATTTTTCGGGAAAAACTTGATATTGGCTCATGGCGCGAACTATATAAAAGCAAATCTTCCCGGAGAAAAAGAATATGCGGGCAAGGGAGTTCATTATTGCGCGCTCTGCGACGGGCCGACCTACAAAGGCAAAGATGTTATTGTATTGGGCAATGGAAATTTAGCTGCGGAGGAAGCGGTTGAGCTTTCGGCGTATGTAAAAACTGCGCGGATTGTATCGCACAGCCCACAAGTAAATTTTTCACGGGAGTACGCCGCGATACTCAAGGAGAAAAATATCAGCGTATGTGTGGGCAGGATAAAAAAAATAGACAGCGACGGCACGAAAGCGCATTCTGCAACTCTCGACACAACATCCTTAAATTCTCAAGTTTTTAAGGATGTCGTGGAGTCTACCACTGACGATGGAAATAAGATCTTCTTCGACGGACTTTTTATCTCGCTTGGCGTTGCCTCGTCTCAAATATTTGCCCAAAAGCTCGGGCTAGAGCTCGCTGGAGATTTTATAAAAACCGATGGAAATATGCGGACGAGCGCGGACGGAATCTGGGCTGTCGGCATGGCACGTGGGGGAGTGAACCAAATCGTGAAATCGGTCGGCGACGGAGGCATTGCCGCGGTAGACGCGATCAAAAAGATCAAAGGACTGCCGAGTTTTATAGATCACGCATGATTATTGTCTTCACGGGTGAAGGTAAGGGGAAAACCACTGCTTCGTTAGGACAAGCCGTTCGCGCTGTTGGCCGCGGTAAAAACGTGCTGATGATCCAATTCATAAAAGGTCCGTGGCAATCCGGCGAAGATTTTATCGAGATGAAGCGGCAGTCCGATCCTCCGATCCGCTCGACAAAACTCAAGGTCGCCATAAATGGAATTGAACAGGCGGCAAGCTCGGGGCAAGTAACAAAAGGCAATTTCGAGCTCAAAAAAATGGGGCTTGGGTTTGTGGGAATTTTAGGCGACCAGCTTCCAAGGGAAGAGCATGCGAAAGCGGCTAAAAAGGCGTTGGAATGTTTTAAGAAAGAGTTGCCGAAGCGCGACCTCGTAATTCTTGATGAGGTGAATGTTGCGGTGTCCCTAAATTTGATAACAGCGCAGGAAGTTATCGCCGCGGTCGGCAATTTGCCCAAAGAGAAATTGGTTATTTTCACGGGTCGCGGCGCGCCACAGGAATTTATTAACGCGGCTGATTTGGTAACGGAGATGAAAGATGTGAAGCACCCATTCTGGGGCGGGAAGTTGGGAAAAGCCGGAGTAGAGTTTTGATTTCCGCTTGGTAACATTGCTTGACAATTGTCATTCCCGCGCCCGCTTCGCCGGAGCTTCAGCGAGGCGCGTAGGCGGGAATATCCAGATTATAAGGAATTTCTGGATCTTCGGGTCCCGCCTGCGCAAGGCTACGGACGGGCAGGCAAGCCCGAAGATGACAAAATAAGGGTTTTCCGAACATCACTCCGCTTGGTTGACAGAAGATACATGGTATGCAATCATGCTTCCAGCGTGACGTCGCGCGAGTAATTCACGATACGGCGTTATACTAATCCTCCCCGGCCTGCGAACCTCTAGTGCATGGAGCGTTCGCAGGCCTTCTTTTTTTGTAAAAATCGGACTCTTGACATATAATTCCTAGATAATTTTACGTATGCGCATTTTTACCCAAGACATTATAAAACACGAAGGAAAGGAAGTTGAACTCGCCGGCTGGGTGCACGCGCGGCGCGATCACGGCAAGCTTATTTTTATCGATCTCCGCGACCGGTCCGGCACGGCCCAAGTTATTTTAACCTCGAAAATTTCGGGAGCAACAGATCTGCGTCTTGAGTATCTCGTGCGGATAAAAGGAACGGTCCAAAAACGCCCGCCTGCGATGGTAAACGATAAAATTCCGACGGGCTACCACGAAATAAGTGCGACATCGCTCGAAATTCTAAACGCTGCCGGGGCAATGCCGATTTCGGTTGATACTGATGGGCTCGAGATTCATGAGGAAGCGCGGCTTACATATCGCTATCTTGATCTTCGCCGCGAGCGGCTCCGGAAAAATTTGGAATTTCGCCACAAAGCAACAAAATTTATCCGCGATTTTTTGAGCGCGAAAGATTTTATCGAAGTGGAAACACCGATACTTACCAAATCGACGCCGGAAGGCGCACGCGATTATTTGGTTCCATCGCGCCTGTACAACGGGAAGTTCTATGCCCTTCCGCAGTCTCCCCAGCAGTACAAACAGCTATTAATGGTCGGGGGGCTCGAAAAATATTTCCAGATCGCCCGTTGTTTCCGCGACGAAGATACGCGCGGCGACCGCCAGCCGGAGTTTACCCAGCTTGATCTCGAAATGAGTTTCGTTGAGCGGGAAGACGTGATGAAGCTCACCGAAGAACTTTTAATTGCTCTTGTCAAAACGTGCGCGCCGGAAAAAGAAATTCAGGATATTCCGTTTCCGAGAATTACGTACAGGGAGGCAATAGAAGAACATAAAACAGACCGTCCCGATATACGAAAAGATAAAAACAATCCGAATCTTCTGGCATTTTGCTGGGTAATAGATTTCCCGTTCTTTGAGAAGTCGGATAAAGGTGGATGGACCTTTACTCATAACCCGTTTTCCGCGCCAAAGCCGGAGTTCATGGACGATCTTCTCGCGGGCAAAAATATTCCCGACATTTTAACCACGCAGTACGACATAGTTTTGAATGGTTATGAAGTGGGCGGAGGAAGCATCCGCAACCACAAACCCGACGCGCTCAAGGCCGTTTTCAAAATTATGGGATTTAATGAAGAGCGAATACAAGCGAACTTCGGCCACATGCTCGAAGCGCTTTCCTACGGCGCTCCTCCGCACGGGGGAATCGCTCCCGGCATTGACCGGCTCGTTATGATCTTGCGCAATGAGCCGAACATTCGCGAAGTAATCGCGTTTCCAAAAACGGGTGACGCGGTTGACCCAATGATGAAATCGCCGAGCGAGGTTGATAAAGAACAGCTTAATGAGTTAGGATTAGAAATAAAGAAAAATAAAAAATAGATAATAAATAATAATTTTGCTATGGAACGAACACTGATATTATTGAAGCCAGACGCGCTTGAGCGGGGAATTATCGGAGAAATAATCACGCGTTTTGAGCGCGTGGGAGCGAAGATAATCGGGCTGAAGCTCTTGGTTTCGCAAAAAGACGCCGCTCGCCTGCATTACACGGATGATTTGGCGAAACGGCGCGGTGAAAAAGTCCGGGACATCATGGTTAAGATGATTACGTCCGGCCCGATCGTCGCGATAGCGCTTGAGGGTATTGAAGTCGTAGAAGTTGCCCGCAAGATGGTGGGAGCGACGGAGCCAAAAAGCGCGTTGCCCGGAACAATTCGCGGAGATTACGCGCACGTGTCGTTTAAGCACGCGGACGAAAAGGGGATCGGCGTTTTTAATCTCATTCACGCGTCGGGGTCTGCTAAGGAAGCAGAAGAGGAAATTAAAGTATGGTTCAAAGCAGAAGAACTTGTGAAGCACTCGCCGGCGTACACGAAGTTTACGATTAAGGAATAGAGAAAAAAAGCGATTTTTACCGTTCGAATCCCGCTAGTAAAAGCATAACGATCCCCAAGGAAGGGAATCGTTATGCTTTTTTGTAGCGCCAACGGGATTCGAACCCGTGTACCAGGCTTGAAAAGCCTGTGTCCTAGGCCAGACTAGACGATGGCGCCATATCTGCTTTAGAAGTTTAAATAAGTTTTTCGGCGCGGGCAAGTCGTTGTCATGCGGTGATTGAAAGCGTAATATTGTATAATAAGACCAGATATGAAATTACCTACAAAAACTTCTGTATCAAGCGGAGGGTTCACCCTCATCGAACTTCTCATTTTTTCGGCAATCTTTACGGTTTTAATGATCTCGTTCATTTCCATTCTGGTTACGGTGTCGACCATTTATAGCAGGCAATCGGGAGTAGCAGAGGTGAATCAGCAAAGTCAATTTTTGCTTCAGCAAATCCAATACTACACCGAACGGGCAAGTCTGATAGAGCTTAGTCCGGATGTTGCGACAACGACGCTCAAATTGCGGATGGCGGCAAGCACCGAAGACCCAACATATCTATTCCTTTCAGGCGGCGCGTTGTATCTCAAACAAACCGACGCCGGTATCGCCCAGCCCCTCACGTCAAGCAGGGTGACTGTTTCTAGTATGAATTTTACCAAGCGGCAAAATGCGCCAGGGCACGACTCGGTAAGTGTCTCTTTTGTTATCGCTTTTAATACGCAAAATTTGAAACAGCGATTCAGTCAAACGCTACAGATGGCCGTTGCGCGCGTGTCGGCGGCGACGTTTGATTCGAATGTCGTTCCATCCTCGGCCGCCACATATAAACTCGGGGTTGCCAGTCAAGCATGGAACTCTATAAATGACGCGATTTATTTTAGCGGGTCAAATGTTGGAATCGGCGCTTCCTTCCCTAATTCCAAGCTGCAGATAAGCGGGGGAGACGTGTATGTGGATACCCCAAACAGCGGGTTAGTGCTCAAGGGCCCAAGCGGTGTTTCTTGCTATCGCGTTACGATAACAGACGGCGGATCGCTTGCTACCTCATCAATCAGTTGTCCATAATCTTGCTTAGGCGTTTCGCATCCCGCCATGCGATTTTGGAAAGCATTTTTCATTAAGCATGGAAATATCACAACATTTTTATTTAGCTTGTCGAGCTGTTTACGGCGGGTATATCGAGCTGTGTATAAGTTTCGATTGACGATATAGCCCGCAAATATATAAAATTAGCATATACAGAGATACAGAGATATGAAATTTGATAGGAAAAAAATAATCGGAGTAGCGATTGCTGTTATGGCGGTTCTTTTGATTGTTATCGTGGGTAGTTTGAGCAGAAAACAAAATTCCTCGCAGGGCGAGGTGACGGGGCAAACTGGCAGCCAGCCTGAGATCGTCACGAGAGAAGCGCCGCCGAAAGATATTGCGGTTCCGAGTACGAGTTCGGTGAATCTTCAGGAAGATGTCGCGAAGCCTAAGGTTGTTGCCCCCGGGAGTTCGAGAAATAATTCCTCATATAGAAGTTTTGACATCAGGATGGAGAATGACGTGGTCACGCCGAGCACGATTATCGTGTACAAGGGAGATACTGCGGATATTAACGTCGCGGCGGTTGATAAAGACTATAATTTCAGCCAGCCGGATTATGGTTTTAACGTCTTAATTAAAAAAGGCCAAACCCAAAAGATCCAGTTTGGCGCTACCGCGGCCGGAAAGTTCATCTTTTATTGCGCCACATGCGGCGGACCGGAAAAAGGACCTCATGGATACATAATTGTCGCGAATAAAGAATGAACCAGACATCAAAATGAGCAATTTTCTAGCAAGAAAATATGCGTGCTCCACAAAGCTCTGCTTGTGGGGATATTGTTCGCCAAAACTCAAACATGGGTAAAAAAATTATATTTTCGGTTTCTGTATTTTTTATAATCCTCATCGCGCTGGGCATATGGGTCGGGTCATGGCTTGTTTCGCGTTGGCAGCCCGTAAATCCGTCCGGGCCGTCGCCCTACACAGCGGTCTATATGATAACCGGAGACATTTATTTCGGAAAATTCAGCCGTTTCCCGAAGCCGCACATGACGGACGTGTGGTTCCTGCAGCGAGGGACAACTCAAAACAACCAGCAGCAATTCGGCGTGTTGCCGTTTGCGTCAGCGTTTTGGGGGCCGGTAAGCACGGTCTACTTTAACGAGAATCAAATTTTGTTCTGGGCGAGTTTGCGGAACGATAGCCAGGTTGTAAAAGCATTGCAAAACCCCACTTCGATACCGCAAGGCGCTGAAGTTGCGCCGCCAGCCGCCGGACTTGCTCCGCAAGAAAACAGCTTTCATGGGCCATCAAGCCCTCCTCCCGGATCGCAACAATAATCCACAGGTTGCCATGGTTGCCAAGCAAGAAATAAATTACTAAAATTAAGAAACAATGAGGAATCTTCGAAACACTTCAGTTTTTATAACAATTGCGTTCGTCTTGATCTTGGCTTCCTTTTGGGGTTATACATTGTATGTATCGGGATTTACCGGCCCAAGCCAAGTGCCGGGGAGCGGGGGTGGAGTTATCGTGGCGGACTCAAGCAATAACATTGGCATTGGAACTTCTACGACGCGAGCATACTCGAAATTTCTTGTCGTATCCTCATCAACCGACAGCAATAATTACGCGATCATAGTGCTCCAGCCCAACGGTAATCCGATTTTTGCGGTGCGAAATGACGGCATGGTGGGAGTCGCGACGTCAACGCCGAACGCGGGTACGCTTACCGTCCAAGGAAATATCTATTCAACAGGGGCTTTCACTGGAACCATCGCCGCCGCAAACGTCACCGCTGGCGTATTTTCATCGGGTAATTTTGCTTTCCCGTCGTCTGTGGGCATCGCCACCACTACCCAAGTGGGTCTTCCCCAGCCCCTCTCGGTATACGGGAACGAATACATTTCGGGGAGCCTGGGAATCGGTGTAACAAATCCGAATAGCGCGTTTCAAGTTGCCAACTTGATCAATTTTGATCTCAATCGTTCTTCGACGTTCGTTGGCTACCAATCTGGGGCGGCTAGTACCGGCAATTACAATTCCGGCTTCGGCGTCGGAACACTCCAATTCAACACATCCGGCGTCAACAACACCGCATTCGGCCGCAACGCCCTCAACACCAACACCATTGGCAATAACAACTCTGCTTTTGGCCACGATGCTCTCACGCTTAACGACATCGGCTCTCAAAACTCGGCATTTGGCCGTACGGCGCTTTCTCGGAACACCTCTGGCGGCTCCAACTCCGCTTTTGGTTTCACTGCTCTTTATACCAACACAATTGGTTATGACAATTCCGCTTTTGGCGATTCTGCTCTCTTTTCGAGTATCAACGCAACTTCCAACTCCGCCTTTGGTTTTGAAGCTGGTAAAAACATCACCAGCGGATCCAAAAATACTCTTATGGGCACTCAAGCCGGGTATGTTTTAACAACCGGCTCCGGCAATATCATGATTGGTTCGGGCGTGCAAGGGCTTTCGGCCACGCAATCAAATTCTTTAAATATCGGTAACCTCATCTATGGCAACTTGAGCACCGGGATGGTGGGCATCGGTACCTCGACCCCGCAAGCGATTCTCTCGGTTGGGGATAACACTGCCGGCCTTGTCGCGGTCTTTGGCGGCGGCGCGGGGAAGATTAATGTGGGAACGGTAGATCCGATTTACACGATTGATGGGAAAAAGTACGCTACCTATCTTCCGGCCATGACGGGGCAGAAAGAAGAAACGACAGGGGTTGTGTATGTGACAGGCGACCCGCTTCGCTGGAGCGAAAACGAGGCGAGCGAGGGACAAGCGACAGCGACATGGAGTTACAAGATCGACTTTAACAAAGTCGAAGAAGGCTCCGATCTGTGGCTCTTCAACAAAGTGACGGCGCTCAAAAATAATTTCGATAATCTCGCAGTCCTCCTCACACCATCATTTGATGGGAAAGTATGGTATGAAAAAGATGCCGCGAAACGCACGCTCACAATTTTTGCAATTCCGGAGTCTGGTGCTGGTGCCGCGGGATCAAGTGAGATAAGCTACCGCCTTTCGGCTCCTCGGTTTGATGCGGATCAATGGAAAAATACGACAAACGACCCGTCGGCCGGCTTTGTAATCGGCAAATAAAATTAACCCGCCAAAATTTCTGCCAAAATTTAGGAGGGTAAACAAAAAAAATAATAATATAAAAAATCTATGTCATCTAAATCATTATTAGTTGTGAGTATGGTGGCTGTGGTTGTTTTGGTTGCGGGGATCGGTTTGTCCGGTTTGTTGCGCGAGCCGCAAGGAGCGCCGACGACCGGAACTCAAGTCGTCTTTCCTGGGCCAGAGAATCAGGGCCAACCTTCATCGATTTTGCCCGCCGAACCGAAGCCCGGAAGGCAAATTTACAAAGTGACGACCGAAGGCGCTGGGCCACAAATTATTGAAGCGGTAATCGATGGGTTCGATGCGTCCGCGGGACAGACGCAACGTATGGGGGTGTTGGTTCAATTTGCTGAACCCGTGGAGTCGGTTGTCGTCACATTAAGCGGTGATCAAGGATCGTCTGACCACGTATTGCAACTGGCCGAAGGGAGTAAAACCGACGGCCGCTGGGAAGGTTCGTGGACCGCCGCGGGCACTCACAAAACGGTTTACCAGGCCGTTATCCGCGCCGCCGCATTTTCTACTGCATCACAGGTAACGCTTGCGTTTAAGTAACTAAACACAGCAATTTCTCATGAATCAACAAACCGGTTCAGGCACATTTTTCTGGTCAAAAACTTTTTTCCCCACGCTCGTATTCTCCTGCATCACAATTGGTCTCTTCCCCTCGCTCGCTTCTGCCACGGCTTGCGAGCCTGCTGCAAATGGAGATTATACCGTTACGGCAGACTGCGCGTTTTCCGGTACCACGGATGGCATTGATAACGGAAACATCACGATAAACCCGGGCGCAACGCTTACCCTGAATGCCGGACAGGTTCTTATAATCAACCCCGGCAAGGGTATTACGATAAACGGATCAATCGCCATAAACGCGACTGCCCAGATCAAGAAGGGCTACCTCTGGATGACGGACGCCGATGCCGACGGCTGGCCCGCGAACACAAACCAGATTCTCCAGGATGTCGCTCCCGCAAACGGCCGCAGAAAATATCTTATGGCGTCTGCCACTGTCTCTGATTGCAACGATGCGGCGTATTCTCTTGCAAACGATTGTAGCGGCGGCGGTGGTGGTGAGGGAGTCGGCGCCTGTCTAGTAACAACTCCCCTCCCAAGCACGATAGTTAACCACTCCGCAGTCGCCTATAACGGCTATATCTATACGACGGGTGGGGTTGGTGGGGGTGTGGCCACCTCCAGTGTCTTCTACGCTCCTATCTCCACAACGAGTTCTGTCGGCGTGTGGAAGACAACGACGCCGTTGCCGCAGAAAATTCGCAGTCATTCCGCCGTCGTCTATAACGGCTATATTTACACGACGGGAGGAGTTGATTCTGTTGGTGCGGGCAACCCCACTGCCGCCGTTTTCTTTGCCCCCATCAATGCCATCGACCACTCTGTTGGAGCGTGGCAGGCGACAACGCCTATGCCTAAGATAATTTGGGGCCACTCCGCCGTCGTCAGAAACGGTTATATCTATGTAACCGGAGGGGTTAGCGGAGGAATGGCTGTAGCCAACGCGACCTCTACTGTCTATTTTGCCCCCATCAGCGCCGTTGATCACTCCGTCGGAGCGTGGCAGACGACAACGCCCTTGCCGCAGCAACTATTTGTCCATTCCGCCGTCGTTAACAACGGTTTCATTTATACAACAGGGGGAGATAAAAGTGGAATGCCGACCTCCACCGTCTATTTTGCTCCAATCTCTGCAACAAACTCCGTCGGTGCTTGGAAGACGACGGCACAGTTGCCGGCGGGACTATGGAACCATTCCGCAGTCGTCAATAACGGCTTCATCTACACGACCGGAGGAGGGGAATTTATTCCATCTCCTACCGTCTACTTCGCCCCCATCTCTGCCACAAGCTCCATCGGCGCGTGGCAGACGACAACGATGTCGAAGGGACTATATAGCCACTCTTCCGTCGTCTATAACGGCAATATTTACACGACTGGAGGGGTGGGCGTAGGGACGGGTTTTCCATTCATCACCGCCGCCACCTCCACCGTCAGTGTCTGCCCCATCACTGCAACAAATTCAGGCGGGGGAGTTGGCGCCTGGACGACCACCACCCCTCTTCCGGCGGTGATGCGTTATCACTCTGTCGTCACAAACAACGGTTTCATCTACTCGATTGGAGGGATTGGCGGTGCTGCCGAACTATTTTCCACCACTACAGTCAACTTCGCGCAAATCTCCACAACAAGCTCTGTAAGCGCCTGGGCAAAGACGACGCCATTGCCGGTGGGAACTAGAAACCACTCCGCCGTCGTCTATAACAGTTATATCTACACGACAGGGGGAGCTGACACTTCGGGCGATCTTACCTCCGCAGTCTACTTCGCCCCCATCAGTGCAACAAACTCCGTTAGCGCATGGGCGGAGACAACGCCATTGCCGAACGCGATCGCTGGCCACTCCGCCGCCGTCTATAACGGCTACATCTACACAGCGGGTGGGTATGACATTAATCTCGTCAGAACAGCTGCCGTCTACTTTGCCCCCATCAGCGCCGTTAACCGCTCCGTTGGCGCGTGGACAGCGACAACGCCATTGCCACATATTTTAAACGGCCACTCCGAAGTCATAAATAACGGCTATATCTACATAACAGGAGGGTATGACAGCACGATGGTTACCTCAACCGTCTATTTTGCTCCCATCTCTGCAACCAACTCTGTCGGCGCATGGGCAAAGACGACGCCGTTGCCGAAGGGAATATATAATCATTCCTCTGTCGTGAATAACGGCTTCATCTACACAATTGGAGGGTCTGATTCCGCAATCACAGGCGTCAGAACCTCCACCGTCTACTACGCCCCCATCTCTGCCACAAGCTCCGTCGGCGCGTGGAAGACGACCACAAAATTGCCGATAGCCATCGGAGACACTCGCACTGTCGTGAACAATGGTTTCATCTATTCGATTGGAGGTGTTAATAACTCAGACGCCAATATCAAAACCGTCTACTTCGCGCCGCTACAATAATGTCCTCTTATGTGTGAATGACTTACCTTGCGTTAAAACTAAATCTTCAAATTTCCAACGAAAAAATATCCTTGATTGGGCATTCGTTTCCTCGTTTGTTTAAATTTCTTCCGGCGCTCTTATTTTCTTACCTCGCCATCAGTCTCTTCCCTTCGCTCGCCTTCGCGGCATGCGCGCCTGCTGTAAATGGTGATTATGCCGTTACGACAGACTGCGCGTTCTCCGGTACCGCGAACGGTGTTGATAACGGAAACCTCACGGTAAATCAGGGCGCAACATTGACTCTAAACGCCGGACAGATCCTTGTGATCAACCCCGGCAAAGGCATTGCGATAAACGGTTCAATCGCCATAAATACAACCGCCCAGATTAAAAAAACCTACCTCTGGATGACGGATGTGGATGGCGACGGTTGGCCTGCAAACATTACCCAAATTGCCCAAAACACAGCTCCCGCAAACGGCCGGAGGCGATATCTCATGGCGTCTGTCGCTACTCCCGATTGTAACGATGCGGCATATTCTCTAACCAATGATTGCGGTGGTAGCGGCGGCGGAGTCGGCGCATGGACGACTACCACCCCTCTCCCATCAGCGATGAATTATCACTCCGTCGTCGTAAATAACGGTTTCATCTACTCGATTGGAGGGATTGGCGGCGGCGAATCATCTCCCACTACCACGGTCTACTTTGCTCCAATTTCTGCCACAAACTCCGTTGGGACATGGAAAACAACAACGCCGTTGCCGCGTGGGTTATATTTTCATCGCGCAGTCGTCTATAACGGTTATATCTATACGACAGGCGGAAAAGATGACGCGCCCTTCACCACTTCCACCGTTTTTTACGCTCCCATTTCCGCAACAAATTCAGTCGGTGCGTGGCAGACGACAACAGAGTTGCCACAACCTATATTTGCCCACTCCGCAGTCGTCAACAGCGGTTTCATCTACACAACTGGAGGAGGGCCGGTTTTCCAAGACGGCGTCGTTTACTACGCTCCTATCTCCGCAACGAGTTCTGTCGGCGCGTGGAAAACGACGACACCGTTACTGCCCGTTGCATTCCACTCAACCGTCGTTAATAACGGGTATATCTACACAATGGGGGGAACTAACGGCACAGCAGTTACTTCCACTGTTTACTTTGCGCAAATCTCTGCAACGAGTTCTGTCGGTGCTTGGACAAGGACGACGCCGTTGCCGCAGGCGGTCGGCTATAATTCCGCTGTCGTGAACAACGGTTTCATTTATGTAATAGGTGGACTTGATTCCTCATCAACTCCTATTTCTGCCGTATACTCTGCTCCTATCTCCGCGACAAATTCTGTAGGCGCGTGGCAGACGACGACTCAGTTGCCCACTCTTTTAGGCTATTATTCCACCGTCGCAAATAACGGTTTCGTCTATATAATAGGGGGGCCTCAGATTGGCATTGGTGGCGCCACCTCGACCGTCTACTTCGCGCCGTTGCAGTAAGTATTAAACAACTCGTTAACCGTGTCTTGACTGGATATCGAGTTTTGCGCTGTAGACTACTCTTGATGGATGGTTCGCTTGAACTCTTCAAGCTTGCGTGCAAGTTCGGGGTATTTCTTGAGTGTTGGGTCGGATTTTAAAATCCCCATCGCGGCTTCGCGGCTCGCCTTTACCGTTTCGATGTTCTTTAGCGCGCTCATAGCGGCGTCCGGAAACCCGGTTTGCGCTTCGCCCAAAAATTCTCCGGGCCCGCGGAATTTTAGATCTTTTTCCGCGAGCTCGAGGCCGTTTTTCGCCTCGACAACCGCCTGCAAACGATCGCGGATTGCTTTTCCCTCGGAATCTGTGAAAAGAAAACAATGGGATTGGTGCTCTCCGCGGCCGACTCGGCCGCGAAACTGATAGAGTTGCGCAAGCCCAAACCGTTCACTTCCTTCGATCATCATAATTGTCGCGTTCGGCACATCAACGCCGACTTCGACAACCGACGTTGAGATAAGAATATCGACCATTCCTTTAGAAAAATTTTCCATAACGCGCTTTTTCTCCGGCGAGGGAAGCTGCCCATGGAGCATCCCGACTTTCAAATCCGAAAATACTTTAGTTGAAAGCTTTTCATATTCTTCTTTCACCGATTTTACGCCGTTCCACGCATTCCACGCGGATCCGCTCTTTGCGTCCGCGTCAACTTCCTGCTCAATGCGGGGGCAAATCACAAACACCTGCCGCCCGGCTTTGACCTCGGCGCGTATAAACGCGTATGCGCGATCGCGCTCCGCAGGAGGCACAATTTTTGTCTCAATCGCTTTTCGCCCTGCGGGAAGCTCCGTAATGAGGGAAATGTCCAAATCTCCGAATATCGTAAGCATAAGCGTCCGTGGAATCGGCGTTGCGCTCATGCTCAAAAAATGCGGCGAGGACGCGTCGGTCGGTGTTTCATTCTGTGGTTGTCCGCGAGCGAGCAAAGCTCGCTGCCTGACGCCAAAGCGGTGCTGTTCGTCAATCACGACCAACCCCAAGTTTTTAAAGGATAATCCCGAAGTCGTTGATTTTGCTGACTTTTTCGACCCCGAAATAAGCGCGTGGGTTCCAAGTACGATGTGAATCTGTCCCGACCGAATCCCCTCTGCAAATTTCTTTTTTTGCACATCGCCCTCAAGGTTTTCGTCATAGAGAACCTTCGACCCGCCCCCCGTAATGATGCCGACGGAAACTTTTCCGAAAAGCTTAAACTGTCCGATGAGTTTTTTGAATGTCGCGTAATGCTGGTGCGCGAGCACTTCGGTCGGAGCCATAAACGCCGTTTGATAGCCGCTCTCCGCCGCGGCAAACGCCGCGAGCGCCGCAACCACGGTCTTGCCCGAACCCACATCCCCTTGGAGAAGCCGATTCATCGGATTGCTTTTCTCTAAATCCTTGACGATCTCCCAAAGCGCTTTTTTTTGCGAAAACGTCAACTGAAACGGCAATGCTCCGAGAAATATTTTGAGTTTTTCGATATCCGTGGATATTCGGGGAGCTTTCTCCCTTGAAAGTTCTATCTTTTGCTCGGCATTATATAACTGAAGAAGGAATAAGCTTTCAAACGAAAATCTCTGCCGCGCGCGAAGGGCGTCTTCGAGCGCGTCCGGAAAATGAATTGATTGGAGCGCTTCGGGAAGCCGTGGGAAGTTGTTCGTTTTTATTACACCCTCCGGAATCCACTCTGCGGGAAGTAGTACGGTCTCAAGGATCGGTTTGATCAGAAAACGCAGACCTCGGGAAGTAAGGCCGTACGTTTCGGGATAGACCGGAACAAGCCGGCCTGTATGCTTTGTTTCCGGATTTTCGTTATCGGCAAAAGATTTTGAAAGAATTTCATACGCGGGATGGCTCAAGCACAACTCTCCATTTGAAAACGACACCTTTCCGGAAAAATTCGCGAGCCGCCCGGGCTTGAGTGTTTGCAAGATATACGGCTGGTTAAACCAGACCGCTTTAATAGCGCCCGAGTCGTCTTGAATCGTCGCCTCGACAATCGTCATTCGCCGCCGCCACGCGTGCCGCATCTCCGCGTCCACTACTTCGCCGCGAATCGTTACCGTCTGGCCGGCCGCGACATCCGAAATTTTATAGATTTCGGAAAAATCTTCATAGCGGACGGGAAAGTGCCACAATAAGTCTCGAATGGTTTTGAGTCCGAGCTTCTGGAGCTTTTTTAAAAAGCCCGGAGGAATCCCGGGCGTTTCGGATAGGGGGGTTTCCAGCCGAATCCCGCCAATCTCTTTAACGGAGCCCATAGTCGGGATATTTTAACATAAAAAATTATTTCAGCGTATAATCGAGCGGTTTAACACTCGCTTCTTCAAAATTCCCGCAAGTTTGTATACAATGTTTTTGTTGTATGCGCCATGCGCCCACAGCTCAGCCCCGACGTTTGCCTGCGGCAAAGTCGGGGAGCCGACAGAATCGTCGGCTTTGGCAGGGCAGCTCCCTCTGATAAAGCAGACTTTATCCTCCCACCTTCCCAGAATACCCTGCGGTCTTGCCGCAGGGATGAATGGGAACAATGTCCAGTCCTTCCCGCAGGGTAAATACTCTGCGGGAAGGTGGGGGGATTTATCAATTGGTTTGCTCGTTAAAAATAAATGCCTCCTTAGCTCAGTTGGTAGAGCAGCTCCCTCTTAAGGAGACGGTCGCAGGTTCGATCCCTGCAGGAGGCACAAAAGGGCATTATTTTTCACCTCGCTGCCAATTGTAAGGAGTCCGGTCGCAGGTTTCCCCCGAAGGAGGATCGGCCTTCGGCGGACGAATCCTGCTGGGCGCACAGTGTATGTAAACCAATTTCATTACGTCAAGTTTGGTGCGCCCGGCAGGAATTTCACTGCTCGTCCCGCAAGCGGGACTGCGCTTTCAAAACCCTCGGTTTTGAATAATTTCCTACACGGAGGGAACCCGGCTGCGTTCCCTCCGACCCACCCTTCGTTCAAGTCCTGTCGGGCAAATAAATTTTTAGACACCATGAAAGCGTCTAAAAATTTATATCTGTGCGCCCGGCAGGACTTGAACCTGCAACCCCGTGGTTCGAAGCCACGTACTCTATCCAGTTGAGCTACGGGCGCATGATATACTACTTATACACCATATTCAGTTCAAAATAAAATTTTATGGAAATCTTTGTGTTTCAAATCATCGTATTGCTTTTCTCCGTCGTAATCCACGAAGTTTCGCATGGATACGTCGCGGAGCATCTCGGCGATCCGACTGCGCGGCTCGCGGGGCGGCTGACCTTGAACCCATTAAAGCATCTGGACCCGTTTGGCTCCGTGATTTTGCCGGTAATCCTCGCGGTCACGCACTCGCCGTTTATTTTCGGTTGGGCAAAACCCGTGCCGTATAATCCAAATAACTTGCGCGATCCTGTTGGTGGCGGGGCAAAAATCGCCGCCGCGGGGCCAATCTCAAATTTTATAATTGCGATTATTTTCGCGATCGCGTTTCGAATTGCCGCCTCGGCTTCATCGCCGGAACTTCTTCTGCAGCGGTTTGCGGATATCGTGAGTATAAACATCCTGCTCGCTGTTTTTAATCTTGTGCCGATTCCACCGCTCGACGGATCAAAACTTTTGCCTGCCATTCTCCCGCGAACCGAAACAAACGCGCGCATCTTAAATTTCCTTGAACAAAACGGATTCATACTCATTCTTATCTTCTTATTTTTCGGATTCGACCTTATCCGACCGGTTATCGAAGCGCTGTT
>Ga0155886_141_pt1 | contig 18207 bp, 23 predicted proteins | sample RifCSPlowO2_01_FD_107540 | JGI IMG/M metagenome (GOLD analysis project Ga0155886, IMG submission 107540) | Candidatus Ryanbacteria bacterium RIFCSPLOWO2_01_FULL_48_26 | reverse complement strand
CCGGCTTTCTGTAGCTCCGCGACAACTGCCAACACTTCTTGTGGAATCTCGAATCGCTTCATTGCATCTAATTTTACACGCTCTCTATGGAATTGACATACTACTGTCGCGCGGGTGTATACTGCAAGCGGCTACTTAAAAAACAATCAACTATTAATCCCAAACCAAGGAAAATGATATGAACACGAATGAAGCTCCGGCCAAATCAGACATTGAAGAAAAACCACTTCCAACAAGTAAGATTTTTGAGCTCATCGACAAATTCACGCCCACAGTTCGCACAAGCAAAAGTCTAGCCGCCGACACAGAAAAATTTCTCGAAGAACTAAAAAGCGCACTGGACTCTCTATCGCAAAAAATGTCGCCGCGGGAAGAGACGACTTTGTGGATCGAACAACTTGAAGAAAAAAATGAGAAATTAAGTGGGGAACTTTCGGAAACCGAAGAAAAACTCGAAAGCATCCGCAATAGCTTGGAAAAAATCGAAAGTTTTGTGGAGTCCATTTTGGAAAACCCCGACGCAGCCCTACGTCGAAAACTTAGGGCATTCAAAGAAGCTCTCGAACGTGTTAAAAAAGACGGGCACACTAAATCAGGAGGGGTCTTATATATTCAAAGGACAATTACCACCGCATAATGGCGGCGAATACAACGCAACAAGCAGCGCACCCCGCGCTGCTTCCTTTTTTATTACCGCTCCTTTTCTAGCGGATTTCTGCCTTAAACTTTTTCGCCAGCGCCTTCGAAACTTTTTCCATAATTGTGTTTGCCTCTTCGTCGGTAAGCGTCCGATCGTCCGCCTGAAACACGACTCTGAAAGCAAAAGAGGTTTTGCCGTTTTTCTCGAATCGGTCGAAAAGCGATACGCGCTGGGCAAGAGATCCGGTTTCCTTCTCGATACAACGATGCGCGTCTTCCGGCTGCATTTCTGGGGAAACAAAAAACGCGATATCGCGGACGATAAATGGGAAAGGTGAGATATGTTTATAAATTCCCGTTTTAGCCGGCGGAATCTTAATATCCCACTGCCGTGGCGCATCACCAAGCGCAGCAAAGAGAAAATCGAGATTTACTACAAATGTCGCAATATCGAAATTGGGACTAGCGATCTCTCCTTTGAAAACTTTACACGCAGTTGGAGCCGAATCACCAAATTTAGAAACCAAAGATTTCCTAAAACGCTCGATTGTTTCGTCCGCCGTTTCCTCCTTAAACCCTTTCGGCTGCGCTACTCCAACGCACAGCGAAGTTTGCTCGCCCGATTCAGGAAATATTTTTCCTATTTCAAAAATTTTCACGCGCGAAGTTCCGATAAGCGGCAAATAAAATACATTCTTTGCCAAGGCCGCATTTAACATATTTTGCCGGAGATCCTCGCGCAAAAAACTCTTATCTTCCGCAAGCGGCTTTTCAATCCCGACTTTTCCCTTCTTCGCAAACGAAGAAGTCATCACCTCCGAAAACCCCTCGTTCGTCAAAAACTCTCGGATTTTCCATTCCCAATAAAATTGTTTATTGATGCGCGGCTCGGGTGAAAGCTTCGACGGAAGCACTGCGGGAACTTTTTCATAACCAATAAGCCGCCCCACTTCTTCGGCGATATCTTCGGGAATTGTGAGATCGAGACGTTCGGGCGGAATCTGAAGCGCGAGTCTGCCGTTTTTTTCCGGCGCAACTTCTATGCCAAGCCGCTCGAGAGCATTTACCATCTCCTTTGCGCTCACAGCAATGCCGAGCTTTTCAGACACATCTTCCGCGCGAATTACGATCGTCCGTTTAGTTTGCGGCGCGGGATATTCGTCGACAATTTCCCCGAATCGGGCATCGGGGCACAGCTCGGCAATCAACGCGGAAAATTCCTTCATGGCAACTGCCACGAGCTCCGGCGCCGGCTCGTTCTCGAAACGTTTTGAGGCATCGGTTCGAAGTTCGAGCCGGGTAGATGTCCTTCGGATAAGCGTGGGATCAAAGTGCGCCGCCTCTAAAATTAAATTTTGAGTTGTGTGGCCGACCGCGGCTCGCTTCCCGCCCTTAACGCCCGCAATGCCCAGCGGCCCCTCGTCATCTGCAACGAGAAGCGTATCACTATCGAGCGCCACTTCCCGATCATCAAGCGTGATAATCTTTTCTCCCTTCTTCGCACGCCGAATCATTATCCTTGTCTCCTGTTTCTTGTCGCTTGCCGCTACCTTCTCGGCATCAAACGCGTGAAGCGGCTGACCAATATCAAACATCACGAAATTGGCCGCATCCACAATGTTATTAATTGAGCGCTGACCAATCGCCTCCAGCCGCTCCCGAAGCCACCTCGGAGATTCAGCAACCAAAACACCCGACACGCGCCTTCCCATAAACCGCCGGCAATCTTTCTTGTCCTCTATGCGAATAGTGAGCGGTGCAAGCTTTTCCGAATCCGGAACGCGTTTCTGCGGCAATACAATCTCCGCGCCAAGCGCCGCCGCGAGCTCCCTCGCGATTCCCCTGTGACACAACGCGTAGTGCGCCCGGTCGGGAAGCACTTTTACATCTATCAGCGTGTCGTTTCCTTTTTTTTCAACGCTTTCTATTTCAAAAACAGCAAACGTCAAAATCTCTGCGACCTTCTCCGGCGACGGAAGTTTTTTCTTGAAATACGTTTGGAGCCACTCGTACGAAATAATCATACAGTTAAATCAAAATTGACCTACAAATCGCAGATCGCCGGAATAAAAAAGGCGGACGTCGGGAACCCCATATTTGACCATAACTAATCGATCGAGACCGGGGCCGAACGCGAACCCCGTGTACCCCTTGAGCCCTACCGCCGAAAACACATTCGGATGCACCATGCCCGCTCCCCCCATTTCGAGCCAACGGTTCCCCATTTTCACATCCACTTCCAAGGCTGGTTCGACAAATGGGAAAAAACTCGGACGAAATCGGATATCAATCTTATTACCAAGAAATTTTTGGAAAAAGAAAAGGAGAGTTCCCTTAAGCTGAGCCAGCGAAACATTCTTATCCACATACAATCCTTCCACCTGGAAAAACTCGGCCTCATGAGTCGCGTCCGTAGCTTCGTTCCTAAAAACTTTGCCGGGGGCAATGATTCTATAGGGCGGCTGTATGCCCGCCTTGAGTTGGGCTTCCATATACCGAACTTGAACCGGAGATGTATGCGTGCGGAGAAGATTTCCTGCATTCTTTGGTTTAAGCCAAAACGTGTCCTGCATATCCCGCGCAGGGTGATCCGGCGGAACATTCAGCGCATCGAAGTTATACCGCTCGCTCTCTATCTCCGGACCGAGAGCAATTTCAAAACCAAGATCGGCAAAAATCCCGCGTATTTCAAAAATAGCCCGTGAAATCGGGTGAATATGACCCTTATCTATTTCCGTGTTTTCTAATGTCATAAGTCCCTAGTCAAATGTTCTCACTATCCTACCGCGACACGAGCATCGCCGCAATAAATAAAAAGAGGGATGAGATTCACCCGAGTGAGCCGCACCCCCCCCCTAAACCCAGAACACATTTAACACTAATGTTCCACATTTTAGTATAGACGATTCGGAAATGCCGTCAATCCGTCACTTCTCGGCAACCTTCGATGCTCTCGCCTTGCCCACCCCGTAAAAAACCTCCGGTTGGTTCATCTCTTGATCGCGCAACTTCCAGGACGACTCGTTCAGGATGATCGCCACGAAAAATTCCATCATCTTCACCTGCATGAAACGCAATTCATCCGGTGTCTTTGAGAATCCATTAAGACGGAACATAAGTGAATCGCGCACAAATGGAAGAAAAAGGACATACACGGGCGAACGAACATTGTCTATTTCTCCAAGAAAAACGCACAGTAGCCTCATATATTTATCGAGACGACTCACGTCTTGAAACCCATCCATGTCTTGAAGATCGCCCTCAAACCGATGTACCAGATCCTGAAGCTCGTGAAGTTTTTCCTGACGCTCACACTCCCGTTTTTCTCCTTCGGTCATAACTTTCCTTTGGTTAAATTTTCAACAGTGCGCCTACAATCTATTCCAGCGAAAGCGAAGAGTCAAATCGGAAAAGTAATTGTCAGATTTCAAGCGAAGCCGTCCGAGTTTCCGGAGCTTGATAAAAATCGACGAGATGCGAGGCGCGGGGAAAGCGGCGAGGAAGACGTATTGTAGAATACGGCGACCGAGACGCACGAGCCCCGCAACGAAGCAGATCGCGATTTTTATCAGGCGGCCTCTAATCGAGCTTCATCAATCTTCCCTTCACCTTCACGATCGCGAACATCCTGTAAAAATACCAGAGGACAAGAACGAGAAATATCACATTGGTCACGATGGATAACGCAAAATCACGAATCGGAAAAACCCCGGTTGTGATAACCGAACGCATTCCCTCAAACACATATGTCGAAGGAAGGGCATACGCGATCGGCTGGACAAACGAAGGAAGAACCGACACCGGGTAAAACACCGCGCTAAAGGGCTGGAGCAAAAAGAGGAATCCGAAGGCCAGTACCTGCGCGGATGTTCCGTACCGCAAGATGATCGCGGTCGTGAAAAACCCTAAGGTCGAACCGAAAACCAAAAGGTTCAGCATGAATGGAACGAGATAAAAACCGAAAATGAAAATATTGAATTTATAGAAGAGCGCGGCAAGAACTCCCATCACCACGCCGGTCATAAGAATCCGGACAAACGCCAATATAACCGCCGAAGTCAAAAACTCGCTGATCCGGAGCGGCGTGACGAAAATATTCAGGAAATTTCTTTCCCACACGTCTTCCAAAAACGCGACCGACACGGACCTCTGCGACTGGGAAAGCAAATCCCAAAATATAACGGCTCCGAGAAGAACGGTAACAACGTTAAATCCCCCGACATTCAGCTTGCCAACATACATACTGATAAATCCCCACAGCAAAAGCTCCATGACCGGCCAATAGAGAATGTCCATAATACGCGGGAAACTCCGCTGATACAGATATAAATGCCGCATGAGCAATGCCTGTATTCTATGCAATTTCATTATTACGTTTTTTTATTATTTTCCGGGTCGCGGGCGATCGACAAAAAAACGTCATTCAAATCTTTATGCCCGTATTTTTTTACAAGCTCCGCGGGCGTGCCGTCATCCTTAAGTTTTCCGTTGCTGATAAAAATAACCCGCTCGCACAGTTCCTCCACTTCTTCCATGTTGTGCGACGTGTACAAAATACTTACTTTCCGCTCTTTTTGAATTCGCTTCAACATCAAGCGGGTTTTGTCCGCGATGTCGGGATCAAGCGACGAGGTCGGCTCATCGAGAAGCAACAGCTCCGGATCGTTCAAAAGCGCTTTCGTAAGATTGAGCCTCGTAAGTTGCCCGGTCGAAAGGCTGGATGTCATTTTCGGGAGCAAGTTTCTTATCTCAAAAAAATCAGCGAGGTCATTGATTTTCTTTTTTATATCCTTCACGCCATAGAGCCGCGCGAACGTCGCCAAATTTTCCCATACTTTCAAATTGCCCGGCAACGCGACATACGGAGAAGAAAAATTAATCCTTCCTAAAATTTCTTCTCGATGGTGCTTCATATCTTTCCCGAAAATCTTGATCGCCCCGGAAGTCGGCGTGATTAAATCCAAAAGCATTTGGATAGTCGTCGTTTTACCGGCTCCGTTCGGACCCAAAAGACCCGTAATCTGCCCCTCGTGTATTTGCATGGAGAGCCCATCAACCGCGGCAACTCCGTTGAACTTTTTTACAAGATTTTCCGTTTCGATAACTACCATACCCCGTAGAAAATAAAATATTTTTTGTAATTCTCGACTTAGATGTTGGATAAATATACCACAACTCAAGACATGTTGAAAAATATCTGAGAATAACCCATACTGCTCATCAGTATAAATCCACAAATGAAGGGGGGGTGAAAAGAAAGGTGAAGAAACTTCTCCTGATCGCGTTGCTTATTGCAATAGCAACGCTCTGCGGCTGTAGATGTCTAACACCTAGAGCTGCGAGATTCAATCATCATCCAAATTCCGATAGCGACAAGGACCGACAGGACCAACCGCGAAAAGGTATCGTCCTTTTATCCTACGAGTTCTAAGTCGAAAAAAATCGCGGACTTAAAAGCCTTCGCCGGAATTCCGTCGGAGGCTGTCTTTTGCCCAAACAACAATGCGTTCGCCCCTTATAGGAACGAACGCATAATCATTTCAACTCATCCTTTAGCGCTTAATAAGCTCGTGGAATTTTTTCTCCAGAACCGTTTTTACTGCGCCCGGGTTATCCGTGCATGCATAAATAACCTGGCACAGCCCATCCCCTCGAGTCTCAACCGCAAGGCCTCTATCGGTACGAGCGATCCTAATCAAACGCGATCCGTGCGATTGCGAGAAAGGCGAGGTGTTAACTTTTTTCACGTCAAAACAACGGAGTAGCACTCTGACAACGGGAACTGCGGCTTTTGTCACTTGAAAATGCCTGTTTAATGTCCCGCTATTACGATGGAACAATCTATGGCCTTTTGCCATATTTCTCACCTCCAATCTTTTTTCAATCCACTCCCTATAAACTACCACCACCGCTCCAATTTTGGAATACCCAGTAAACAATTATCAGATGTGTCAGGGGTGGGAATCGAACCCACAACCGGGCGCTTATGAAACGCCTGCTCCACCATTGAGCTACCCTGACATAGGTTTTGACGAACACGGAAAGCGCGGGACTACCCAGCCAATTCCTTTTTAAATTTATACATCACTCCGCATATTGTGCCAAGTGCGCCTGCGACACAAACTAAGAAAATCTGCGGTGTAATCCTTGAGATAGTTTCTCGCACCCATATTTTGAATCGCCGAAGATTCTGATGTACTATGAGCGAATGGAACCGGTGCGTACCGTCCAAGACATCGTTCGCCGCAAAATCTTCGCTAAACCGAACCGCGACGGATTTATAACGAGAAATATTAAAAACGCCGCTACGGCGGTTTTGAGATCACCAAGCGCAAGGATCCCTTTTTTAATCTGGTTCGCCCTCATGCTCGTCGAATCGGTTTTTGTGATAAAAAGCGCCGCGGAAATCATTCCACGTCCATCCGCGCCTCAATTATCCGCGGATGGGACAAAACCGAACGCGACTATGACTCTTCCCGAGGGATTAGCAATGGTACAAAACGTCGTAACACCTCCCGAACCCATTTCCGCTTTTCCTACTTCGAGTGCAACAAGTTCAAACGCAACGTCTACAATAGCGCCTGAAATAAAACCGGCGGGAGTATCGTCAACAACCTCCCGCGCGCTTCCTCCTAAGGCAACAAGTACGAAAGCAACGAGTACCGCAGCATCCAGCAAAAAACCAGCCGTCCAGCCAAGCAAACCAAAACCCGCGCAAATTCCGACTCCAGTTCCGACAACAGTTACCGCGAAGTCGCTCATCGACGCAACCACGCTTTCCACGATCGAACGGCGCGATGGGCCATACAAAATTATTCTCGCGACTAAAGTCGGCAACGACACGATACCGTGGGACTTGAGCAAAACCGATCTCACGATCAGCGGCGCGTCTATACCGAGTTTCTCAATTTCTTACTCCTGTAATCCCGCCCCAAACACGCCGGATTTTGACGCGCTCGACCAAAGCCCGATGTTTAACGTGCAAACCACGTACACGTGCACTATCGGACTCACTCCAAATTCCGGAAACAACCGGCAAACGCAATCCAAGCAATTTTCCTTCACGACCGGCGCCGGACAGCTCTTCGTCACGTCGCAATCATCTATGAGCACCATACTTAAAAGTAATCTAAACACTGGAGGGTTCATTTTCAGGAACGATGATACCGATCCCGTCACAGTCACCGGCATAGACGTCGATGTCTCATATAGAGGATTGGACACCATGGATGGCCCTCTGCTTTTGAGAGTCAAAGATACCGCCACCGATCTTCCGCTCGCTGAATATAATCTTGAAAATTTGGCGGCGGACCCCTCCGCTTCTTACGCGCACTCGGGTACAAACATCCACATTCCGTTCTCTTTCACGATAAACGCCGCGAGCCAGAAACTGCTCCGCATCAACGTTTTAGGGGTGCACAGGTTGAGCATCTACGGCGTTGATCCGACCGTTTCAATTACCCTCCACCGCGTGACAACAGATAAAAACGCGGACAAGGTAGTGTTAAGCGCCGCGAAAATTTCGTGGTCATGCATCGTTCCAATTGGGGCATACGATCCCAACGCGACAAGCGGCCCGTTTGCAACCGGCCAGGCATGCCAGCAATAAATCGCGGTGCTTTAATATATTATTTTTTTGACAACCGGCAATGTAGACATTATAATAGGGTGGCTATGGAAATCGCGGGGAGGAGTAACGGTTGCTCGACAGCCCCATAAGCTGTAGGTAGCGGGTTCAATTCCCGCCCCCGCAACAAATGAAGCTTGCAATTCTCGGCTTTGGGAGAGAAGGTAAATCAGTCCTTAATTTTTTGAGGAAATCAAAAACGCTCCGGGGCGACGAAATTTTCATTCTCGACAAAAATCCAAATATAAAAATCCCGAAAAGCGTTCACGCGATCACAGGAAAAAACTGCCTTAAGCATCTCCGCGGCATTGACGTCGTCTTCAGATCACCGGGCATTCCGTACAATCTCCCCGAACTGCAGCGCGCGAGAAAAACCGGCGTTTTATTCTCAAGTGCAACGAAACTATTCTTCGGCGCAATAAGTCATGAGTCAATAGTCAATAGTCATCTGTTAGTCATCGGCATCACGGGCACGAAAGGAAAAGGAACGACCGCCACCATCCTTTACAATATCCTTAAAAACGCCGGCGAGGACGTGTTCCTCGCGGGCAACATCGGCATACCCGCGCTTGATCTTATTCCGAAAATCGAGTCGCGAGTCACAAATCGCAAGTCAGTGGTTAAAAGTCACAAGTCGGTCTTTGTCATTTTGGAACTTTCCAGCTTCCAGCTCCAAGACTTGGAAGTTTCTCCCTCTATCGCCGTCGTCACCGATGTGTTTCCCGACCATCAAGACAGTCATAAAAATCTTGCCGAGTACTACAACGCGAAAACGCGCATTGCCCGCTACCAAAAAAAGACGGATTCAGTTTTTTTTATGGCGAATAACGCAATGAGCCGCCAAATCGCGTCAAAAAGCAAAGGACGAAAAATCGCCGTTGATGAAAAAACATTTTCGCTCTTTTCCGAAAAAGACCTAAAAATACGGGGTGACCACAATTTCAAAAACGCGGCGATGGCGGCAACGGTCGCCAAAAACCTAGGTGTTGCAACTCGCGTCATAGTCGAATCCGTAAAAAAGTTTGCGGGCACTGAACATCGGCTTGAATTCGTCCGAAGAATTGGCGGCGTGGAATTTTATAATGATTCCGCTTCAACAAATCCGCACACAACCGCAGCAGCAATTAGGGCATTTGCGACAAGCGACAAGCGACAAGTAAACGATAATCCTAAAAAACGTGGCGCATTAACCAATTCACTTATCTTGATTGCCGGGGGACAAGACAAAAACCTCGACTACGCTCCTCTCGCCCAAGCGTTGAAAAAATCAAACACAAAACTCGTCGTCCTTATGGGCGAAAATAGGAGTAAGATAGCGAGAACTATTAAGGGACAAACAACGAGGACCGAGGAACAAGGAATTAAAATAATGTTTGCAAAAAATCTGAAGGATGCGATCTCAAAATCTTATGAAGTTGCCCTGTCGCTTATCGCTAGTCACTTGTCGCCCGTTGTCATCTTCTCCCCCGGCGCCACAAGCTTCGACATGTTCAGAAACTACGCAGAACGAGGCAAAGAATTCAAAAAAACGATCGAAAATTTATAATTTTTGTCGTTCTCGCGGAGGCGGGAATCCAGACCCTTGCGCAGTTGACAAAAAGCACTAAATAGTGCTATAATTCCATCGTACTTTGATAACACAACGGGTTTTTAATGGCCGAGTAAGCCATTGATTTTTGCCCACCTAACGACTCAAATGGCTGAAATAGTTATGAATGCGACTATCACAGAAAAAGCGGCGTTGATTCCTGGTACCTCATTCACCGAGGCAGAAGACTATTGCCTCATCATGTTCCTGGACGACGTCCGAAAGAACAAATGCCGATGGCCAACGGAGGCGAGCACGCGCGCCGCCCACGGAGTAGTCTCCTATTGGGCAGCCGAGCTCGTCATCACAAGACCCGGAGCTCAAGGCACGGAAATTCTCCTCGCGCAATACGATGGCGGCATTGAGGAATTCAAAAACTGCTGGCACATCCCCGGCGGATACAACAATCCCGAAGATCAAGGAGAACCAGGAAGTTCGGTTTCATGCAATGGGTGGGGCATAAAAAGCATCCAGCCGGTCGTAAGCCGAATTGCCAAGCGAGAGCTTGGCATGGACGCTCGAGTAAGAAACATCCTCGATCTTTTCTGGTGGCAACGACGCGAAGAAAAATGGGAAGCAGAAAAAGGCCAGCATCCCTACGGCACCCCATTGTCGATCTACGTGCAATGCGAGCTGACTGGAGTTTTTTGCCCAACCGGAAAAATTCAATTCTTTCCGGTCATGCGACTCCCCAGCCCCATCGTAATTCCCCATCTCCAATTCATTGCGGAACACTTAGTACTCAAGGAAATCCTCAAAGAAAAAACTTAAAAAAATTATTCAACGATGCCTTCGAGCCCCAAGCTTGAAGGCATCACATTTTTACGAGAATAATTATCCACATTTTCACATGCTTGACCTTCTCTGCGCGATTTTATACACTTCAAAAAAGTAATCATGAACACTAAACCATCGTATCTTCTTTTACAGCTTCTTCTTAGAAACCAAACAAAGGTGAAGAATTTACTTGTGCCCACATCGCTAAACCCTAGACCCTAACCCCTGCACGATGTAGATACAAGCCAGCTCTTCACCCAAGGCTGGTATTTTTTTACGCGAGTACGTAAAAAAATAATTTAACTCGGGTGGTGCGCCTCCGGCACGCATAGCAGTTCATTCACAACACAAAAACGCCTATGAAAAAATCAGCAACGGTCTACACCTCCCGGCAATTACACAAACCGCACCGCCGCACCAACCACAACCACAGGCGACAGCCAAAAACACCTGCCCTGAAACAAAATCCAACAGAACTCGCCCGCGCCATTCGCGGCAGTGATAATGGCAGCAAACCAAAACCTCTACTGGCACCAACTCCTCCGCGACACTCCGACCCAATGCCAAAAGAAACAGCCCGGGAGGACACACAACGCCTTGCTGTGGCCTTCGGCAGACCCTATAGCACGCCATTCGATGCAATGATATCGGAAGAAGAACTCGCCGCCGAAATGGCCAAATACGAAGATGAAAGTTAAATAAAAATCGGAATTGCTCCGTCACAAAAAGCATCTCAAACACGAGGTGCTTTTTCATCCTCCTACTTATCAGAGAATTCCATCCGATTCTGCAACGGTGATAAATGACAAAAATATCTCCTTCCCGCGAAAATCCGATACCCTATAGGAAAGGTAAGAAGATTTATTCGCGCACGAAACACCTATTTGACAAACAATCCCGTAAAGCATAATATCAGGACATATGAATATAAATAAATCATTTTATTTCTCCTTTAGTTATTTTTGGTTTACACCCTCAACTTCGAGAGCTCGCCTTGCGCATGGTTAAATAAAACGAACAATACCCAAAACGAGCTCTCGAAACCGGGAGCTCGTTTTGTTTTGAGGCACAAAACAAAAAATAGATCCTCTACAACTTAAAACCGCAGACACGCTATGAAACGAAATAACAAAATAAACGGCAAAAAACGACAACTTCGCCATGGAGCACGCGTTCAACTCACGACCGAATTCAGGACAGGAGGCCAGCCAGCCCGAGTGTATCCGGCTGATTCCCTAGGAAGAATCATCCACCACGACCAGGAACACGAAAACAGTCGCGACATTAAAACAGTCGAGATGGAAAAACCTCCTGGCATTATCAACATTAATCGGATATTTCTCATACCCGTGTAAGTACGAACGTCCGAAAAATCGCGAAAGCCCTTAACACGAATGTGTCCGGGGCTTTTCAATTTCCCCAAGCGAGATATTGACGACAAAATCCTTGAGCGTTAGCATAAATTCATGCAGTACACACGATCCACAGCAATTATCGGCATTATTATTTACCAACCAAAAGGTGAAGATCTTGCTCGTGTCCGGATAGCAAACAGCATTTAGCCACATAGTCATACGCAATGTAGATACAAGCCAGCTCTTCACCCGAGGGAGCTGGCTTTTTGTGCTATGGCGCAAGGATAGAAAAAACGGGCAAGTTCTTTAACAATATATGAAAACAAAAATCGAATGGATGCACTACGGCGTAGGCCACGGAGAAGGGACAATCATCGTCGACACCAAAAAAAGTCCGGAAGCGGTGGCACGCTTTATTGTGGAGTTAAAACGCAAAAAATTCATGCTTCCGAACGGCTCGAAAATTCGTTTGTGGTGCGGCACCGAATACTTCGAGTTGCAAAAATTAAACTCAAGATTCACGCGCCAACGCGGAAGGCGAAAAATCAAACAACTCGTTTTTTCTGCGAAATGCGGCGACGATGGGCTTGTGCGGTTTATTTGGAAACGGAAAAATCCGAATGCAAGAAGCCGTTCAACGCGACGACTGATAGATTCAATCGATCTATGGAAACCCTAGCTACAACAGTCGCAAAAATAAAAAAGCCGCACGATTAAGTTCTGGCGGCTTTTCCTTTATGATAACCACCTATGCGCAACATTCCTTTCCTGAACCATAAGCGGAAACGAGCAGGAATCTGTGCGAGCGAGAAGCGAACACGCCGGGAGCCCGGGAGCTTCGACCAGGGCGGTGTGTTCGCGTCACGAGCGAACTACAGTTCCGCGAGGTGAAGCGGGCTCAGGAAAGGAATGTAAGCAAAAGTTGCCCGCGAAGCGTGTTTATTGATACAATTGAAACCAAAATGGCATCGCCAATAACAAAAGAAACAATACAGCATCTTGCGAAACTCGCCCGCCTCGAATTAACTCCTAACGAAGAGAAGCAGATGTTGGCCGATCTTTCAAAAATACTCGCTTATTTCGACGAGCTTCAGACGCTCGACACGTCACGCGTGAGACCAATGACGGGCGGAACAACTCTTAAAAACGTATTCCGGGAAGACACTGCCGCGGGCGAAACAAACCGAGGCGCGGGAGTAAACGCGTTCCCTGAATCGAAAGATGGCTTCCTTAAAATTCCGCCTGTATTCTCCGCCGAAGGCGGATCCCTGCCCGGCCGGCAGGCGGGCGCCTCCGGCGAAGAAACAACATGAATACATCTCTCCGAAATCTTACGATAAAAAGCTTCCACGACGGATTGGTGAAGAAAAAGTTTTCCGCACTCGAAATTGCGAAGGAATTTTTTAAACGCATTGCGTCGACAAATGAAGACATTGGAGCATATTTGAGTCTGAACGAAGAACGCGCGTTGAGCGATGCCGAAGCGCTCGACTTTGCGATCGGCGAAGGAGAAAAAATCGGCCTTCTCGCGGGAGTCCCTTTGGCCATCAAAGACAACATTTTAATCAAAGGCTTGCCGGCGACGGCTGCATCAAAAATTCTCGAGCACTATCGAGCAAGCTATGACGCGAGCGTAATTACGAAGCTTAAAAACGAGCGCGCCGTATTCCTCGGAAAAACCAACATGGACGAATTTGCCATGGGGTCATCAACCGAAAATTCGGCGTTCAAAATCGCGAAAAACCCCCACGACCGAACGCGAGTCCCGGGCGGCTCGTCGGGAGGTTCCGCGGTAGCAGTTGCTTCTAACCTTGCGGTTGCAGCACTTGGATCGGACACATTCGGCTCGATCAGAGAGCCATCCTCCTTCTGCGGCGTCGTGGGGCTCAAACCGACATACGGCGCGGTTTCCCGATCCGGCCTCATAGCTATGGCATCAAGCATGGATCAAATCGGACCGATTACAAAAACAGTAGAAGATGCGGCAATCCTCTTCCGCGCAATCGCTGGAAAAGATCGGCTCGACGCGACGAGCGTAGAAACGGAATCCGAAAATTTCGAAAACGCCCATCAAGACGAACTGCGCTCGCTTACCATCGGACTGCCGGAAGAATATTTCGTGGGAGGGTTAAGCAAGGAAGTATCGTCGGAAATTGACCAAGTGATAGAAAAGTTCAAGGCGTTAAAATTCGTTTTCAAAAAAATATCCCTGCCGCACACGAAATACGCAATCCCCACGTACTACCTGAGCATGCCGGCTGAAGTGAGCTCAAACTTAGCGCGATTCGACGGAATCCGATATGCAAGAAACTTGAAACTTTCCGCCGAAGGCGGATCGGCCTCTGGCGGAAAAACTGAAAACTTGAAACTTGAAGAAATATATCTCAAACAGCGCGGCGCGGGGTTTGGCCCGGAAGTAAAACGGAGAATTATTCTGGGAACTTTCGTGCTCTCTTCCGGCTACTACGACGCGTATTATGAAAAAGCTCAACGAGCGCGAACTCTTATTAAACAAGACTTCGATGAGGCATTTGCGGATGTTGATGTCATCCTTTCTCCGGTCGCTCCAACTCCAGCCTTCAAAATCGGCGAGAAAATCGACGATCCGCTCGCGATGTATCTTTCGGATGTTTTCACGGGCCCGACGAACCTCGCCGGATTGCCTGCGATATCCATTCCAACAAAACCTTCTTCAATGCTCGCGCCAAAAGAACTTCCGGTCGGCTTCCAGCTCATAGGAAAACATTTCCGAGAAGCGGATATACTGGGCCTCGGACAGCTGTATGAGGAAATTAAATAGGCGCTCCGTTAACGGCGGAAACAACTACGTCTTTAGAGAGAGCGGTGTGAGTTCCAAAAATCTCAACGGCCTGCCCAACAAGCGGCTTGAGTACAGAATCAACTTTTGCGTCTTTTGAATTCTTGACAGCAACGCGCAGCCCATTTGCGGTCGTAAGGGCATATTGCCCTCTATCATCCATGGAAAGCGCGCCTTTCAAGGTAAATGTTCCTCCTTGGGGTAGTGGAAGGAAAAATGAAAGCTCCGAACGCAACTGGTTTGTCTCCTTCAGAGCGTCGGAAAGCTGTTTATCAACTTCCTGTTTTGACGCAGTAAGATTCGTGAGTTGAGTCGACACCCCAGACGCGGCAGTACGCATCGTTATACCCTCCGTGGTAAGAGTAACTACCTGATCTGCTAATTTTTTATTGTCGACATATAAGAAAACTGCGGCCGCGACAGACGCAAGCGCGACAATGACAACCACAACTTTAATGATCTTCGAAATGCCTCCTGAAATACCTTGCGATTTCTGACTTGAAAAACTTTCGGCGCCGACTTTCTTCAGAGAAGAAACACCGGCGGAAACTGCTGGGGTTTCGAAAACTTTTGCCTTTGATACATTAGCTGTTGCCGTAAAAGAAGCTCCATCCTTTCCGCTTCCTTTAAAAAGGTCTTTTAGGTTTAGTGGCTGGGACGAAGGGCCACTAGACTGCGCGCCGGTTCTGGAAACCGAAGTAGGAAAAGAAGTGGCAGTAGAAGTGGGCTTCATAATTTCCGGCGTATTCTTCTGCGCAGCGCTTGTTATGGAATCATTGACATCCTGCAGCGTCCACCCCGCCTCAACCAACGCATTCCTTATAACTTCTTCGCTCATCCCTAGCCCAAGTTGGGCTTTTGCGTACTCAACGATTTGTTGCTGTAGCATTATATAAAATTTTATATGATTTTTTAATGCGATCGACTCCTTTTATTATACACTATTTAATAATGCGCAATGCCCAGTCGTCATTCTTCTGTTTATACCCAAAAACTATTGGATGAAAAGCAGCTTTATAGCCAACCAATTCAAAAACGGCGGAGGGTAACGCGCGGAACGCTCTTCCCCATCGGCAAGCTGAGAATCGACATGGTCATTCAGAGCCGCTTCGCTGTTTCCCCACACGATAGCTGAAAACTCACCGCACTTGTCGTGCTTTTCGTTTATATTGGTGTACCTCCTAAAATAATGTTCGTCGCATGTGCCGCAGTAATATTTACAATTCATATTTATTTAAAAAAATTAATGGCAGCCGCAGGCAACCATTACACTAGTATACATCAGAAAAAAATCACGCAAGACAAAAACTGTGAATAAATACCAATTTATCCCTAAACCATAGTCATAAGAACTTATTTTACCGACGCACCTCTCCAACTTTTCACGCTATAATATGCCCCCAAGAAAAAAAGGAGCGCAAGAACTTGATTCAAGACAAAGAGAAGATTTTGAAAAGCGTACTGAACGTAGAAGTCCACGGCGTAATACTCAAACGTGCAGAATGCGATTATTCCGATCACCGCGTCCATAGCAAGCACCCAACGCTGGCGAGGATTCGTAAATCCCGCGAAAAATCCAACAAAAATAATAGTGAAGATAGAAAGAAATGCGTTTACGGGAAGCAAGTCATTAAAAATCGGCAATGCGACGATCATAAGCAGCGCCCCCGCGAGAAAGAAACGCCTGGCCGCGTCCCCATAATAATGGAGCAATACCCCGACCCTCCGAGGCTCTGTTCCTTTATTTTGGTCCATCTATTTTTTAATGTGTTTCCACAACCACACACCCAAAAGAACGAGATCAACTATCACCACCGTCATGCCTCCATATCCATAATCCATCATGTTTTTATAATATTATTATTTTATATCGCCCTTTCTGCTATTGTACCACGTCGCCACACCCCATCAATCCCATAGTGGATTCAAACGTCAGATAACACACTCTTCTCGTCATCATGCTTGTATTGTTTATCGTTCGACTTTTGACTTAAGCAATAAAAAGCAACCATCATCGATGACGCCAAAAGAAAAACCGCTCTCTCGTGAGCGGTTTTTCTTTTGGCGCGGTGGATGGGAAGTTGAACGTCGCTTCACTCCTTCAGAACCCTCGGTTCTCAATCACTTTCCGACACGGAGGGACCCGGTAGCGTTCCCTCAGACCCGCTTCGCCGAAGCTTCAGCGAGGCGTAAGAAAATCTAAACCCGCATTTCTGCGGGTAAAGATTTTCTAATGCGCGGCTGATGGGTGTTGATCCCACGACCTCTGCCGTGACAGGGCAGCGCTCTACCGTTGAGCTACAGCCGCAAATTATCGACAAGTACTTTGTGTAATTTTAAAATACTTTTCAAACGTTTTGCGTTTTCGATCTAAGTATAACGACGAAACACCTCGTTGATACATAAATCTATACAAAGCGTAGCTGTCGTTCACCGAAAAGTAAAGTCGATATCCTCCATCATGATAATATAAAGTTCCTCCTTTCACTGATCCAACTTCTTTTAATTTTTGATGCAGTTCTTTCAAAAATATCTCGCTGCCAGATATAAAACCAGAAAGAAGTGTGGTGCTCTTTTTATTATTTCTATTTGCACGTATATAGTGACCGATCGTTACGTTTCCATCCCCATCAAAGTATCCACGGGTGAAATGTCTAAAATACTTATGTGGAATATCTGGTAATCGAATTGTTTTACTTTTACGAGGAGTTATCCCCAGATCCAACAAATCCTCAAACATCGTCTTACTACCAATTTGAAGCCGATAGTTTCGGCGAAAATTCGCGCCCCTCTTTCTATCTGAAAGTTTATGATCAGAGCCAAGAATATTTTTGATGTCTGCCAACAAACCACGATCGGCGGTATTAAATTCTAAATAATACGCCCCGCGTTCGTTGAAATTCAGATTGCCATCTGCCGTAAAAAACCCGAGCACATAGGCCATTTCCGAAGACCAATGCTTAAAAAAATCCTGATTAACAATTTTTTGAGGAGGCATTTCCTTTTTGAGGACAAACAAATCCTATCTCCCCTCAAGTATAACAAACAAATCTTTAAGCGCCGCCTCATCGCCGGGCAGAAGGTTCGGCAGCGCCGCTATCCCTGTGCGCGAAAAAAACTTACCGCCTTGACCCTCCTTAATCTCAATCTCATTCTCAAAATCATCCCCGACCTCCGCATAAAAAATATGCTTTTCATTGGGAGCTGTATCGTAATAAATTCCTAAAAATTTGTATGAGCCGGAATTATAAGCAAGCTCTTCTTCAATCTCCCTAAGCATTACGCGTTCGGGTGATTCTTCGCCCTCAATGCCGCCTCCCCAAAAACTCCACATATTTGGAAATTGCTTTGCAATTTTTGACCGCTGGGAAAGATAAACTTCAACGCCACCGCGAGTTCGACG
>Ga0155886_107_pt1 | contig 25382 bp, 20 predicted proteins | sample RifCSPlowO2_01_FD_107540 | JGI IMG/M metagenome (GOLD analysis project Ga0155886, IMG submission 107540) | Candidatus Ryanbacteria bacterium RIFCSPLOWO2_01_FULL_48_26 | reverse complement strand
CAAAAACCTCTCGGTTAAGTTTGAAGATACAACTGTTCTTGAGAATATAAACCTATCCCTCGAAAAAGGAGATAATCTTGCAATCATCGGGCCGAATGGATCGGGAAAAACTGTTTTACTGCGAGCATTGCTTGGCATGGTGTCACACACAGGCACCATTACCTGGTCACCCAAAGTGCGTCTCGGATACGTTCCTCAAAAAATTGACGCGGATCGCCACTTGCCAGTTACAATCCAAAATCTTTTATCCGCCAAGGAGCGGGTTTTGAAACTTCCCGCATCGGAAATAAAACGCTCGATCGAGTCCGCGAAACTTACTGAAAAAATTTTATCCACTCCGATCGGCCACCTTTCGGGCGGCGAGTTTCAGCGGGCGCTCATTGCGTTCGCGCTTCTCGGAAAACCAGACGTTCTTCTTCTCGACGAACCAACCGCGAGCATTGACGCTCCCGGTGAAGAACAAGTGTACGAACTTATCCACAAACTTCAGGACGCGTACGACATGACCGTCGTTTTGGTATCGCACGATTTAAGCTTCGTTTACCGGTATGCCACGAAAGTTTTATGCCTTAATAAGACTTCCGTTTGTTTTGGAGCTCCGGAACAGACGCTTGATACGAAAGTATTGGAAAAACTCTATGGCGGGCCGCATAAATATTATCACCACATTCATAACGAACATACGCGCACATGATGATCGGCGAAATATATTCAATTATTTTGGCGGTTTTCGCGGCCGCGGCCGCGGGGGTTATAGGCAGCTTCGCGCTTATGAAGCGCACAGTTCTCGCGGGAGATGTGATGTCGCATATCGCGATCCCGGGACTCGGGCTCGCAATCATTTGGAACATCAATCCGCTTGTAGGCGGAGGCCTCACGCTTCTCGCCGGAGGTCTTATTATTTGGCACCTTGAAAAGAAAACAGAACTCTCGACGGAAGCGGCAATCGGCGTCATCTTCGCGAGTTCGGTGGCTCTTGGCGCGCTCCTTATCCACTCCACCGAGGATTTAATTGACGCACTCTTCGGCGGCTTCGGCAACTTGCCGCTCAATGAGTTCATATTTGGAATCGCGGCGAGTCTGTTCGTCATCATCGCGGTCTGGATTTTGCGGAACAAATTAATCATCGGCTTATTTTCGCCTGAACTCGCCTCGGCCACGGGAATAAATGTAAATCGACTCAATCTCTGGTTTCTATTGCTCTTCGGGCTTACGATACTCTCCGGCCTCCGATTTCTTGGAGCTCTCCTTGCGGGATCGCTTATCATCGTTCCGGCCGCTGCCGCTCGCCAGCTTACCCACACGCTTGGCACTTTTATCATCACGTCAACCACGCTAAGCGTTCTCTCGGTAGTTCTCGGCTTTTTAATTTCGCGCGCATACGCGCTAGAACTCGGCCCAACGGTTGTCGTAGTTTCAGCAGTATTTTTCGCGTTGAGCCTGCTAAAAAAGAAGAAATAAAAAAAACGGGCCTGCACTCCGCAAGCCCGTCTGTTTTTTTGATTTTATCACGAGATCGTTCCTCGAATTACGAGATATAGGCTCTCACGGCCCGTTCCGCCTCCAGCGCGGGGACATTTTGCTCTCGCACTCCGATAATGAATGTACAACCGCCATCGGGATTGACTTGCGCAACCGTGGTTGTCTTGTCGACCCCGCGCTCGTCGAACTCTTTGAGAACTCGCGCGAGTAGTCCCGCGGAATTTTTTTCCGGCGGGAAACAAAATACAAAACACGTCTGGTTTGTATCTGCTTCCAGCCTGGCAAGCCGGGCAGTGGAATCATCCCAAGAATCCAAGTTCACCGATTCCATGATTGTGCGTCCTTTTGTGAGCAATTTATTTATCGCATCTTGCTCTCTCCTTGCGACCGATTTTTCGATGTAATCCAATGTCCTTCGAAATACGCCGAGTAACCGAGGGGCCAATGGATGATTATAGAGAATGCTTTCGGTCACTCTTCCTCCAAGTCCGGTGCGAAGCACCGCGCGGGTCAAAAGCTTACATGGAGGCCCGCCGATCTCTGCAGCTTTTTGCACTATCGGCAAAGAAAAGTGATTCCATGTCTCCGAAACCAGCGCCGCAACTACCATGTGAATAAGCTGACTTACGGCCGTCAGCTCATCATGCTCGCCATCCTCTTTGAGGCGATGAATAATAGACCGAAAGGGCACGAATTGTTCCCAAATCCAGGTGCTCCAACGCCCTCCGACGCAAACGCCATCGCCATACCCACTAAGCGTAATATGCTGCCCGAAAAGTGTCCTGCTGAGCGGAATCTCCGGACGAAAGTGGAAATGCAGATGGCATAGCGCAATGTCCATCGCAAGAATTTTTTGAATATCAATTCTATCGTGCACTGGCTGTTCGACCGAAGTCCCGTGAATAAGCAGAGTCTTCGGTCTCATGACCGACGCCGCTTCAGCTGCAAGAAAGGCCACCCCTTCGATAGGTAGCGTTACGATAAAAACTATATCCGCTTCGGCGGCTGCATCTTTGAGCTTGTGCGTCGTATTTCGATCAACCGAGAGTACATCGTGGCCGAGAAATCCAAAGTGTTCGACAAGCGCCCCGCCTACCGTGCCCTTGGCGCCAATAACTGCAATTTTCATAATACATCTCCATTCTGGTGCTCGGGCAATAAGATTGCCGCAAGATACCGCTAATACTGTTACACAGTTAGAGTAGATAAATTTTTAAGGTTCAAACCGATGCCTTCTTATATACACTGAAAAATACTTCTAGGTCAAGCGACGGCGGTAAAACATCGGTGAGAGCGGGTAAGGGGAATTGAAAAACAATAATCCACTTGGCCCCTCAGCAATTTTGGTTAGTCTTTGAGCGAGTGAAGGGAATCTCACGCGCTCACTTGCGTTCGCTTTTCAAAACCCGCGGTTTTGAATCCGTTTCGCTTATTCCTACACGGGGAACCGGTCGCGGTTCCCCGACCCCCTCCGCTGTTCGATTCCCCTACTCACCCAAAACCAAAATGAGATGACGCAAGGTCATCTCATTTTGCTTGAGCGGGTAACGGGAATCGAACCCGTGTCTCAACCTTGGGAAGGTCGCGTTCTGCCACTGAACCATACCCGCATACCTACTATTTCTACAATATATGGGAATAATTATCCAACTCCTTCCGCGCCTACCCGCCGTTTCCTCCGTCATCCATAATGAGCGGAACGAAGCGAAAACCGCTATATTCTTTAATTTTAAAATTGATCGGTGATTTTTTATCCAAAACTTTAATCGCGTCCCCGATGGGCATTACAATCCTCCCGCCGACCCGAACCTGCTCCTTCCACGCGATAGGAACGGAACTTCCCGCCGCGCCGCAAATTATTTTATCGAACGGAGCATTTTGCACGTACCCCCTCGACCCGTCGCCATGAATGATCGTTACGATTCCGCCTTCGATGAAATTAAACTTTGAAACATTCTCAACTGCCCTCTTATGCAGTTGCAAGATTCTCTCTATTGCGGTCACGCGCCCGAGCCCTATACGCCGCCCCGCTCCCTTTTCCTGCCCGTCATCAAGGGCAGACTTATTCGAAGAAACAATGTGGGCAAGCAAAGCTGTCTTCCAGCCGGATCCGGCGCCAATCTCAAGCACGCGATCCCCTGGCTGCGAATCAAGAAGTTCCAACATAAACGCGACAACGAGAGGTTGAGATATCGTCTGATCAAAACCGATCGGCAATGGCTCATCCACATATGCCCTACTCTTAGATTTCTCCGGCACAAAATGTATCCGGTCAACATCCTCAAACGCTTTGATGATTCGCTTGGATTTCAAATACCCATCCTTGATCAATGTCTTAATGAGGATTTGGTTTGTGTTCATTGTATAGATTGCTATCTACTTACCTACAATAACCCTTGATCCATCCCACTTGAATTTCAAAGAAAAAAGTATGACGTTTGCGGACTTTTCCGCGCGATCAAGCCAATCGCCTGCTTTTTCCTTTTTGAGAAAAAGCTGATCCGCAAGAATATCTTTCATTGCTTGAGAAACCAAAATTTCGCGCTTAAAATCGTCCCAATTCATGCCATACAGCATCGCCACATTTTTCTTAAGATCCGGAGAGTCGCCGGCAACGCCAAGTTTTTCATTTATTAAATATTGAAGTTCCCCTCCAAGATCCGCGTTCAATTTTTCCGTAATTAATTCATTTTCAATAAGACTGGTTAAAATTTCGGATTGCAACTCGGTCTGATTTATGCCCACCTGATCATTTTTTTCTTGATTATAAGCTTTAAGTAAATTGCCGTAATAAAACGAAGCTACCGCGGAGGCGCTTTGGAATCTTTTTGCGGTAATAACATGCCCATTAACCACAGCAAGAGGATACAACCCGAACAAGTAAAGGAAGAGAACAACCACAACGCCGGCGCATCCCACAAGAAGAACAACGCGCGCTTTGTTTTGCCATATTTTTTGGATCATAGGTGTAAACGATTATTGAGGGGTTGATGACGAAACCAAAGAAGAAGTGCCTTTATTTACCAAAATGAGCATTTTTTCTCCGGGTTCCCTATAGTTAAATCTTCCCTTGAGCTCCTTTTTTAAATTTTCCGGATTCAGATAATAATCCATGTCCGCGACGAATTTATTTTGATCCTCCTTCGCCTGCTTAAGCTTATTTTGCAATTCAGCATACTCCCTTTCGGTTTTATTCGTTTGGGAAACAAATGAATAAATTTGGACACTAAGGAAAAATAGCAATAAAACTAGCAACACACTACCACCGGCCTTAAGCATGTTTCCGCCTTCCATTGCTTCTAGCATACAACGAATATGGCGGCACGCAAACTTGGAATACAGGAGACCAAGGAATGTATTTTCCCACAGTTCTATCCGCAAGTATTTCGAATATACAAGCGGCATCTGCATCTAAACTACTTCTTCAAAATATTTCTAAAAATTTCCGGCGATAATTTTACTTTTCCCATTTCCTTAAGCTTTTCTTTTCCGCGTTGCTGCTTTTTCCACAACTTCATTTTTCTGGTCCGGTCGCCTCCTGTTTTCCCGAAATTGCCGAGAAGTTTTTTCATCGCCGGCACGGTTTCCCTCGCGATAATCCTCCCGCGGCACCGCGCCTGAATCGCCTGCGTGAATTGCTGTTTTGGCAAAAGTTCTTTGAGACGCTCGGCCGTAGAACGCGCCTCCCGTTCCACGTCCTTTTTCGGAACGATGCGAGTGAGTTCTGGCATTACTTCATCCGCAATCAAAATTTCGAGCTTTTCCGCCTCAGCTTCCGCTTCGCCGTCAAGCTCATAGCTGAACGACGCGAATCCGGCAGACGATGACTTAAGTTGGTCGTCGAAATCGCGGATAAGCTCGGCAAGCGGCATACGGCCGGAAATGACGAGATTCTCCCCTATGGTAAGTATCTCACCGATCTCGAGATCAAAGACATTCTTTAGGTTCACGACTTGCCCTAAATATTGCTGCGGAGTAAGAATTTCGAGTTTTATCATCGGTTGCCATATTTTTTCCGGATCATCGGGAAAATCCTGTGGCTGTTTTATGACGCGTTCGCCCTTCTTATCCCGTACCCGATACGCGATCGATGGAAAACTTGTTATGAATTCCAAATTGAATTCCCGGGTCAAACGGCTCGCGGTAATTTCAAAATGGAGCTGGCCTAAAAAACCGACCTTGAGTCCCCTCCCCAGCGCTTCGTTCGCGTCCGGCTCAAAACTCAACGCGGCGTCATTTAACTGCAAACGTCCGATTGCCTTTAGTAAATCATCGAATTTCGTCGCGCCGTCCGGATACAAAGAAATAAAAACAACCGGCGCGGCTTCACGATATCCCGCAAGCGCGAACTTTTTTCGGTTGGCGCTTCCTTCTTCTGAAATATCCGCCCCCAAAACGGTATCGCCGATTTTGACAAGCGCCGGCTCTTTGAGGCCCGTCGCGATATATCCGATCTCGCCTGCGGAAATCGCGGCCGATGGCTTGAAATCCGGAGAAAAATACCCTAATTCCTTTATTTTGAATTTTGCTCCGCTCGCCACAAGCCGCACTTCCTCTCCGGTTTTGAAACCGCCATCGAAAAGCCGCACAAACGCAATGATGCCTTTGTGGTCATCGTATAGTGAATCAAAAATCAATCCCCTGTTTACGTTTATCTCTTCTTTCGCGCCGCCCAATGAAACTGGAAGTTCTTTCGGGGGAGGCACTACCCGGGCAACATCTTCCAAGATTTCTTTCACGCCACGCCCGGTCTTTGCGGAAATAAGAAAAATTTCTTCTTCCTTGACCTCCAATAAGTCGGCGACGGACGCAATCATCTTCGCAAGATGCGGCAAATTTAGATCAACCTTATTTATTGCGCCAATAATTTTCAAACCAGCTTTCCGCGCCGAACGAAGATTCGACAGCGTCTGCGCCTGTATTCCCTTTGTCGCGTCAACAAGAAGCACTGCCCCCTCTACGGCAACAAGCGCACGCGAAACTTCATATGAAAAGTCGGAGTGGCCAGGAGTATCGATTAAGTTGAAAATAAACTCTGAACTTGATGACTCATGACTTATGACTGATGACTTTTCATTCATTTTCCCTTGTCGTACGTCATTAGTTTCTAGTCGATAGTTCATTCTGACGGGCGCCATTTTAATGGTAATCCCTCGTTCACGCTCCAAGGGAAGACGATCAAGGTATTGCGGCCGCATATTCCGCGCTTCAACGGTGTGCGTCACTTCAAGAAACCTGTCCGCAAGCGTTGATTTGCCTGAATCGATGTGAGCGATAATAACAAAGTTTCGAATGCGTTTTTGGGATTCATCAGCCATTAGAAAATCATTCTACTCGCTTTCTTCGTTCTATACAAAACTTTTAAAAAATTTCATGGAATATTAGCATTTTGCTCGATCGAGCAAAATGCTAATATTCGCGTCCGTTGCGTAGAAATTTGCGCCCTAAAATCGCTGGCTGTTTCTATCTTACGCTTTCTTAAGAGTAAGATTAATAATAAGTCTTCCTGGCGGATCGTCTACGTATTTAAACACCGGAAGATTGTTTTCCTTAAACGCAAACCCGGGCGGCGCGCTTATGTCGAAAGCATACTTTCGCTGTGTTCCCGCCTGCTTTTCAAAAACGAAACTATATATCTGACCGTCCGCCGGCGGAAGAAATAGCCTATGGGTATAGCTAAAAACGATTTGCCTCTTCTCTCCCGGCTTCAGCTTCGCCCACATCGAAAAAACTTTCTTGCCAAGCTCTTTATGGCTTGAAACAATTGGATATGAAAAAATTTTTTCGGTATTCGCTTCAATTTCCGAAACCAGCGGATTCTCGAGATATCCGTTCTTTTTATAATCAATTGGCGACACAATCACCTTCTCAATGCCACCGCTCGCGTTCGTAAGGCGGCTTGATGGCGGAACGAATAGCTGTATGTACAGCTGGCTTGGAACTTTATACCACCAATCCGCGCTTGCATTTCCCCGATGGTTGAGAGTTATTGTTACCCGATTATTTACAGTACCGTCCGCGTTGATTTGGCTTTCGAGCGTCATATCGCGCTCGACAAACATGTCCGACTTTCCGCCGCCGATATTCGCTTCGACAAGCGCGACGTAATCCCCCAAAAAATTTCTTGAGAATTCATACACTTCGCCAGATGCCCCATACTCGCCGGCAAAACTTTCGAGATCGGCATTTTTCAAATATACCATCACATCTTTCTGTTGAATCCAATCCAGCGCCATGTCATAAAAACTACCAGTGCCAGATTCATCAAGAGATGCGGCTTTTTCAAAAATTGCGGCGCCGACATCTTTCAAAATTCCCTTTGGATACGTCGGTTGCGCAGCCAAATTGAGACTGGCATTTTTTGCTTGCCCGGCCTGGACGATTTTTTGGATCTCCGAAAGAAAATTTATACTGGTAAACGTTTTTTCTCCCACGGTTACCGGCCCAATAATTTCCAACATACTCTCGATTACTTTCGGAGAAACGGCGACCACTCCATCGAAAACGGTTCCTATATCGGCGTACAGCGTTGAGGATTCAACGAACCGCAAAACGGTTACGGCCGATCGCGGAAAATCAAAGAACCAATTTGCGTCCGCAGCACGCCAATTTTTTACGAGGGCCTGGAGCGGCTTCGGCGGAATTGTCTTCAACCCAAGTTCTTTGTCGGAATCGTTTATGTCGCGAATATCAAACAACTCGACATTCCCATTTTGAATAACTACGTCCGCGTAACTGCCCAAAAAACCGCCGGCGGGGCGAATTTCGGATGAATTCTGGAACATCACAAAAATATGCCGCGAACTACTGGAGTTTAGCCATAAAAGTGCGGTATCTACTAATTTCTGCGATTTCAAGAGGTCTAACTTAAGAGATAGGTATGATGAATTCGTCGAGCTTGAAACGGCAATGCCCAACGCGCCCGCTACATCATCAAGACTGCTTTCCTCTTCCCGTATCTTCTTTAAATGGCTGGAAATCGCCTCAAGCCGGGAAATCAAAATTTCTCCTTTTTTTTGCGCAACAAGCGATATTAGATTTTTTTGCAAAAAACTGACATCTCCAACAAGGCCTGAAATTTCGCTCGCGAGATTCCCAACGCCAGCAATCGATTCTCTCGCGCCTGTAAAAGTCGTCTTGAGTGTGTTGAGTATTTCGCCCAACCTTCCTTTGGCATTCTCTAGATTCAAGCTGATAGTTTCTCCCGTTCCGGCTGATTGTTCCGCTTGATAACCCGTAAACGCCGAAAGCTTTGAAGATATGGTTTGAAAGAAGACAATTCCCGCGATCACAAACACGCACGCAAGCAAAAAAACTCCGACGAGCGCAAATTTATTTGGAGGTCGTTTTATCCTCCCACCTTCAGAGAACTCCTCGCCGCCCCGCTTCGCCGAAGCTTCAGCGAGGCGAGTCTGCGGCGAGGATGAATGGGTGTGGTGAATGTCCTCCCCAAGAGGTTCAATACTCCGTGAGAAGGTGGGAGGATTTATATCTGAAGTGTCCCCTTTATTGTCATCTTCATCGTATCTCATGATTTGATTTTAACCGGTTATGCGGGAAAACAAAAACCCGGGTTATGTAGGAAAACAAAAACTCGTAGGCGCGAATCTTGGTCCGCCAATTTTCATTTTACTTAAATGTACCGTATCTGACGATCGTCAGATACGGTACATTCCGAATACTACTTCCTAACTGTTGGCTTCTATTGCGTTCCCAATTGCCCTTTTAGTTGATTGATCGCCGCCTGAACTGAATTGAGCACGCTTGCCATTTCGCTAAGCGATGCGGATTGAGTTGTTGAAGTCGCTGTATCCCACGGTCTCGTCGTTGGATTTTGAACTGTCGAACCGAAGAATTTCACATTTGTCGGAAGAGTGAGTGTGTGCGCGGATGTTGTGTTGTTTCTAATCATAAAGTAAGGCGATACGGTGTCATTCGAGTACTGCGTCAAACCCATGCCAACTTTGTAGAAAGCAATTCCTCCACTTTGATAGTTCCACTGATAATATGTTGCGGAAGCTGATTCAAGCGGTGATGGCGGGTTACCCGCAAAAACAAGGACCTCTTCTAATCGTGTTCCTGGCATAAGTGTCGTCACAAAGCCAGCGCTTGTTAACTGACTTAAGGTGAGCGAACCGCTTGTAACCTGAAAGAAGTTGTCGGAGCTTGGGTTGAGGGTGACTGTGTGGGTTACTGGCCTTGTTGAATTCATAGCATTTCTAGCTTTGGTTAAATCATCTATGGTTATCACGCCAGAATTGTCGAAATCAAGATACGCGTCATAGAGCGGATTCCCAACCGCTGAGGAAATTCTTTTTTGAATTGCTAAAACCATTTTGTCCCGAGCCATCTGGAAATCTGCGTCACTAAGGCTTGAAAGATTGCGCAGCGTAATCTGATCAGTTGCATTCACTCGGCCATCGCCACTCAAGTCGAAATCAAAACTGGGACTCCCGACGGGAGTAAGGGAAGAAGTGGGATTGTTTCGAACTACCGCCTCCAACCATACCAGTATGTCCGCGTTTGTAAGAGGCTGAATCGTCGGCGGATAGACTCGAGTACCAATCATCGCTTTGCTGATGCGGGACTTGTCATCTTGATCGATTCCGCCATTTCGATTGGCATCAAACCCACTTTCGTAATTCGCGGCTCCGTTTGCAAGTCCCATCCGCGCATCTACCGCCGCAATGATTTTTTTGTAGGCGATGTCAAACTGGCTATCTGAAAGAGTTAGGACTGCTCCAATAATCGATACATCAGTAACATTTACGAGTCCGCTGTTATCCAAATCAAGATTGTTATCGCAAGAAGAAACAGTTATTGGACTGCACTGATGCGAACGAACTATACTCTGCAGCGCTGTGATAATCTCCGCATCCGTCATTGGAATAACTGTCGGTGCGGTGATGGTGAAATATACACTACCAGAGTAAATCTGACGGTTAATACTAGTCGAGATCATCAACTCATAATCGCCGTTAAGAGCCGTGGGGATAGTTATTGGCATATACCCAATATTTGGACCGTTAGAAATTATTTGCGAGTAATTTTGGGTCTTACCGATTATGAAGATTTGCATGTCGTTAGTTGGAGGTATATTACTGGAATTCCAACGAACAGTTTGCGTAGAACCGGCCAGCCATTTTTCTCCGCCACTCCATGGTGAAGTGATGGTTATGGAGGGCTGAGTGTTATCAGAAGTAATTGAAAATGGCATTGAATTACTCGTGCCGTTCTGATTATTAACAGTTATTTTGCAACTCAAAGGATAAGAGATTACTGTGCCAGCTTGGATAGGAACAGTTGGCACACTCGACTTGAGTGTTTTTCCGTCTAAAGAAGGAATATTTGTTTCACCCGCACCTCCACCAGAATAACAGTCAAATCTAACTTCGTTTCCAGTAGAAGTAAAGTTAAAGCCACTAATTATCACATAAGTGTCTTCTGGTCCAGAGGACGGAAATACATTAGTGATGGAGGGTTGGCTTGTATTTCCAACCTGCACGGTCGCGGAAGTACGAGCCACTTGTCCAGTGTTGTCCGCAACTTTGAAGTTAACCGTGTATGTGCCTGCCGAAGAATAGGAATGGGTGAAAGTGGCGTTTTGGATGAATGAATTTGGGCTAGCGGTAGAAGACAGAGGAGATAGCGCCGTTAAAACATCGCCCCAATCAACTGAATAACTCAATGCTCCGTTTTCAGGATCAGACGCATAGATCGTCCATGTGCCTGTCTGCCCTACTGAAAGGGTTGTCGGGAAAGCACCCCCGCTTATGACCGGTGGTTTGTTTGAGGTGCTATCGGATGTAATTTTGAAATACGAATCGCTTGAGTCGCAGGTGGATGTACCCGACTGACAGATTTGAACGGTATAGAGGCCATCGGGGGCAACCGCATCGCCTTTAGTGTTACCCACTTTCCAGTCATAAGATGAACCGCCTACAGCTGTGGCAATTATATACGAATAAATATACGGATAGCGCGGTATTGCACAGGGGGCTCCTACAACACAGGGCGGGTAATATTGAGCAAGTTTGATGTCGTAGATAGTTGATGCGCGTAAACAGACTGCGTTAGGTGGGCATGAAAAAGATGCGCCGTCCTGCCACTTGATTGTCTGCGCTGTTCCTTTTGTCCAACTCTCTCCCCCATTTGGCGAGAGAACGGTGATGGAGGGTTGGGTTGGTTGTCCACATCCGTACAATCTATTTAGCTTTGCTCGAGTTGAAGCGCCAACATAGCCAGTGCCATGAGAAAGACCGTTGGGAGTTAAAATTTCCGAAGCGTATTTTTCTTGGAAACCGACGACTGCGGAGGCTACTTGTTCATTGAAATCTTCGCCATAGATACGCTCGTTGGAAGGATTGGGAATAAAGCCCTCCCGAACTAATGCTGTTACTAGAGCGTCCACAGCATTCCCTCTATCCCCCACTCTCAAATTATTAGTCCAATTATGACAGAATACTGCCGGAGTCTGTCCCTGCTGCGCGCCAAGCTGCGCCTGCAACTGCTGAACCTGCGCCAAAAGCGCGGCTATTTGCGCCTGGAGCTGGGCGACTATATCTGAATTTGCGGAAACTGCCGTACCTCCGCCTCCACCCGCGCCTCCACTTGATGTTACCGCAAACGAGGAAACCGGCACCGCGAGAATTGACACCAACGACACGACCGAAAAAACCGATGCAAATTTTTTCATATATTTATTTTTTAAATTTAATTCGACTAATTTTGATATTTTCCTCCGGAGTCCACCTTGTCGGAAATATTTAATTCGCCTTCCTGATCGGCTTTTTGGTCTTATTTTTATACAAATTCAGTATAAGTGATATATATATCAATCCAGCTGTGGATAACACGCCTATACCCTCTCTCGTATAATCTTTTCTGTCATTCCCGCGAAAGCGGGAATCTAGGACAAAACAAACTTCTGGATTCCCGCTTTCGCGGGAATGACATGCCGCGAAGAGGTAGGCGAGAACAACCCGATAGCACATGGCTAAATTGCCATTAGCTATACGCTATTCGCTATTTATAGTATACCTTATTTTCCACTCTGAAATCAATATAGTGCAGATTTTTAAAACCAGGCTTGGCGTACAAATGCCCAATCGCGGCAAGAGCGCTATTCGCAGGGAAGCGAAGACTGAAATAAAGTTTTGGGCCAGACTCGGTGCGCGCTAAAGCCTCAACCTCCTCAAGAGCGAGATCCTTGATTACTACTTCTTTTAAGCCCGCCTTGCTTTCCCTTATTACTCCAATGATCGAAAGAAAATTTTTTATATACTTGCTCGGCAAAATTTTTGAATTTAATCCCCTGCTCTTCTGGGAATAATCCCTTATAATTGTTATCAGATTCCCCTCGGCAGAGGGCGATCGCCTGAAAATAACGCCCTCGTCATCAAACCACCAGCACGAAGACGCGGATTCACGCGGAACGGACGCGGCGGACAGTTGCTGAAAACTTTCCTCGTTGTTCTGCGTGTCGTCTGCGTGTTTCCGCGCATCGTGAAAACACCAAATTCCAATCGACTCACGCTCTTCAATCTTTACGGACACCGTTCGTTCAAAATAATTTTTTGAGATGCTTACATCCTTAACGGCGGGATAAAACACCAGATCTCGCGCTTCTCTAAGCGTATCCGGCCAAACAAGTATGTTTCCAAAACCCAACAAAGACTTCCACCACGTTCCGCCGGCAACCGTCGCCTGCAAAAGACTCACCGCATCGGATCGAGAAACAAGCGCAGTACCGGCAATATCAATTTTTTCGATTTGGAAGAACGGCGACAAAACAAAGAACCAACCGCCTCCGACTATAAGAAAAAAAACTGCAATGCAAATCCCCCCGATAAAGGAATATACGCGTCGGCGGCGTCGGCGCACCGCAATCTCGGAAAGATAATTTTTTGCTCTTTGCATTCACGAATCTGGTTATTTTTGAAATGGTGATTAGACCAAAACTCTTTCAATCAGCGGATTTAGCCTTGTTAAAAACTCGTAGTGATGGGTATCCGACATCCGCGCGAGTTCCGTAGCGCGAAGATCATGCACACCCTCTCGTCCAATGAGCGTCACTATATCGCCCGGCTTGCACTTCGCCTCCGTAACGTCAATCGCGGTAAGGTCCATAGACACGCGCCCCAAAACGCGCGCGAATGTTCCATTCACAAGCACCCTGCCGACACTTGAGAGCGATCGAGGAAACCCGTGCCAATACCCTATCGGCAACACCGCCATTACCCCGGGCGCAAGCGCGCGTTCCTTCATATCGTATCCGATGTAATCCCCCTTACGGATTCGTTTCACTTCGCTTATAACCGTCCGCCACCGGAGCACTGGTTCCAAATCAATCATAGGAGCTCCCGTCGCCCACTGATTGGAAAGGCCAAGACTTCGACCTCCCACGGGACGTCGGAGCTGAAGCTCGAGCTCGGGCGACACGTGGTAGCCATACAACCCCATTCCCACCCGCACTGCGCCTAAGTGATATTTAGAATCCATAACAGCCCCTCCGGTTGCCGCTGCGTGCGCGACAAGACGCCGAAACCCCGCCTTCTCGAAGATTTTTAGCGCTTTGAGAAACTCCTTAAACTGCATCTCCGTATATCCGGGGTACGCGATATCTTTCGCGGCGGCAAAGTGAGTAAACACGCCAACAAACTTGCTCTGGACTTTTGACCTTTGACTTTTGAGCACGCGAATCGCCTTAGAAATATCTTCAACATAAAATCCCTGCCTGTGAAAACCCGTGTCGATTTTGATGTGAAAACGGGGAATTGCTTTGGTCCGGGCAAGAGCTTTAAGGGCGTCGAAATTTGAAATACTCACAGTCACGTCGTTCGCGGCCGCCTCCATAAACCTAGTAGGAAGCGTTGGGCCTAGAACCAGGATTTGCTTCCGAATTCCCTCCTCCCTCAACCGGCTTCCTTCCACAATAGAATCAACGCAAAAGCCGTCCACGCCAAACGTATCCATAAGCTTCGAAAACAACACAAGTCCATGCCCGTACGCGTTCGATTTCACGACCGCCCATAATTTAGTTGCAGGCCGAATGAAGCCCCGAAATGTATCGTGATTTTTTTTCGCGGCTTTCGAGTCTATTTCGATCCACGTGCGAAGGTTTTTAAACTTATTCGCACTTTCATCTCTTAGTTTCATTTTAAGGATAATTATTTTTGCTTTTGCGCGGCTCTACAATCGAGCGGGCATGGTCTCCGACCATTAGTCGGAGGAGCGAGATTGTAGCGCCAGCGAGAATCCGCGCTGGGGATTCGAGCGGTAGCAAAAGCAAAATAATTATCCAATGACTTCCTTGCCAACATATTTTTGGAGCACCTTAGGCACTTCTATTTTCCCGTCTTTTGTCTGGTAGTTTTCCATGATCGCAATGATTGTCCTGCCGATTGCGAACGCGGTTGCGTCGTTCATGTGAACAAATTCCGTTTTCCCGTCTTTCCGTTTTACTTTAGTGCCTAATCGCCTCGATTGGTAATCGGTCATCAAGTCCGCCGTATGCGTCTCGCGATATGTACCCTGCCCCGGCATCCACGCCTCGATATCAATCTGCCTGGCATCGGGACCACCCATGTCTCCGGTGCAAATCGAAACAACCTGATACGGAATCCCGAGCGACTTCATGAGATGTTCTTGGGTCGCAACAAAGAAGTTTTGTTCCACAACTGAATTCTCTGGCAAGCAAAAACTTTCGAGTTCGAGCTTGTCAAATTGATGCAAACGGAGAATTCCTTTCGTGTCTTTTCCGTAAGATCCCGCCTCGCGCCGGAAGTTTGTGGAAAAACCGACATATCGGATCGGAAGCTTTTCTTCGGGAATCGCTTCGTCCATGTGAAGCGGCCCAAGCGTATGCTCCGCTGATCCGATAAGGTACAGATCATCCTGCGCCAGGTGATACCGCTCATCTCTTGGCTCGAGCCGCGCCATTCGCTCAAACACAGCCGGTTTTATCATCGTCGGTGGCACAACTGGAATAAATGGATTTGCGCTATACCCGGAGCGCACAGAATCCGCAATCATCTTAATAGTCTCGGGATTGGTAAGTGTCTCGAGCGTGTAGTTCACAAGCGCGAATTCCAGCTTCACCGCATCGCCCATAAGATATGCGAAGCGTGTGCCGGAAATTTTCCCCGCGGATTCAGTATTTATAATTCCGAGAGCTTCTCCAAGCGCGAGATGGTCTTTAGGGTCAAAATCTCCGCCTGAGGCGGATACTCCTCCGGAGGAAAACTTTCTCGGCTCACCGACTTTTCGCAACACCCGGTTATCTTTTTCGCTTGCACCGATCGGCGTATCGTCGCTTGGCAGGTTCGGGATTTTAAGATGCGCTATTTCCCTTGCCTTTTCTACTTCGGTAATTTTGGCTTCGACTTCCTTAATCAGTTCTTTGTTTTTCTTGCCGGCTTCGACATCTCGCTTGCCACTTATCTTCTTCTGCTCGGCACGCAATTCTTCCATCTTTTGTACGAGTTCGCGCCACTCCCCGTCACGGGCCAAAAACTCGTCAACGAGTTTCGGATCGGACTTTTTTACCGCAATGCCTTTCTTTACCTTCTCCGGGTCTTCCCGAAGAAGTTTTATATCAATCATTGTGAAGTTATTCTACATCGAAGCAGATAAAAAATAAATCCTCCAGCCTTTAGGAATCCCCGCCGCAGAACGGCAAAGTCTTTTCTGAAAGTGGAAGGATAAAAAAATGGGTCGATGCCTGATGCAACGACCCACTGCATTAATTTAAAGGAAAACCTTATACAGGTAATAGTATGAGGCAACCCTTACGATTATTATAATAGTCTAGCCGTTTATCCCGTCAAGAGAGACACTGAAGCTCCTCTGGCTACTTCTCCAAGCGCGGTTTTGGCACTACGCCTTCATCACCTCAACCTCTGTAAAATGCTGCCGATGCCCTCTCTTTTTGCGCTGGCGGGTTTTTGAATGATACTTGAAAATTATTACCTTCTTGCTTCGCGCTTGCGCAAGCACTTTTCCTTCCACGGTCGCGCCGGAAATATATGGCGTGCCAACAATAACGCTTTCGCCGTCTGCCCGCAAAAGCACTTTGTCGAAAACAAAATTATCACCTTCATTGGCTTCGATTTTCTCTATTTTAATTTTATTTCCGGCGGAAACTTTGTATTGCTTACCGCCCGTTTCGATAACTGAAAATTGGGTCATGGGATAATACCGATGCTAATGTATGAATTTATGCGAATGATACAAACAAAATCCATTCGCGGCATTCGCATGCTATTCGCATTATTCGCATCGCGGATCAATTTACGCTAATGATAGCCGCAAAGGCGATAAAAATCAAGATGCTTAAGAAAAACGTTGCTGCCGCGACAATTTTCCCCAAAAATAAGTCTCTTGCCTCAAGCTCAAGCGCGAGAATGAAATTCACAACGACCATCACCGCGCTCGTAACTCCGATCAAAAGTAAATCAAAGAAAGTTCCTGTCTGACTTATACCGTCGCTATTATTGAAGTGCACCACAATCGGTCCTTCGATATTTTTTGTCGCTACATACGCCCATATAACCGCGCCGGACACAAGCCCAAAACTCGCCAGAAAAACGCCGCTCAATACCTTGGACTGTGACATTTTACGTATCATTATTTTTTCGGAGTTTTCCCTCTGAGTATCGCCATGGCCATTTCGGGGTCAACTACGTTTATATCTATGCCGGTTCCAAGCTCAAACCCGCCCCAATTCGAAATTTTCGGGATAATTTCTATATGCCAGTGATAATAGCCGAAACTCCCGCCTTTAAGCGGAGCGGTATGGATGAAAAAATTCAAATCCGGGTCGCCAATATTCTTTCTTATCCGCTTTAGAATCGACTGAAGAAGCGCTGCAACACCCTTGAGCGTTTTCTCGGGGGTAGCTTCAAATCGCGGGAAGTGTTTCTTGGGAAAAATCCGCACTTCAAACGGCACTCGTGAGACGAAAGGCACAACAGCAATCGCCGAGGAATTCGTCTCTATAATCCGCTTTTTTTCCTTCATATCAAAATCGAGCATAACGCAATGAACACACTTCCGATGGGCGGCAAAGTAACGGCGTGACCCATTAAGCGAGTGCTCAATATCCGGAGGAATTATCGGCAAAGTAAGAACCTGATAGTGCGGATGATAGAGCGACGCCCCCGCGCTCGGCCCCCAGTTAAAAAATGTTGACGTATATACGCTGCATTCATCCTTTGCGAGCATTTTGTATCTTCGTTGCAGGATTTTAAAAACCTCGGTCGCGTGCGCGAGACTTATATCCGCAAAGTTCTTATAGTGATCCTTCGTTATAACCAAATCATGCTCGCCAACCCCGCTCCTTATAAGATGCGGCCCATTTTTGAACGACTGGGCACAGCCTTTAATGTGGAAAAGCGCGGGATACTTGTTTCTGATCAAAACCACCTCCCACTTCGCGTCATTAGGGAAACTCAAAATCGGCGGCCAATTGCCGGACCATGTCAAATCTTCAAATGGGCATTCCTTGATTGGAGATGCTATGCGCTTGCTTTTCTTGACGCCCGGAAACTTTGGCCGTTTCGCGCGCTCCGGCGCCATAATAATCCAATCACCGGAAACCAAATCTCGTCGTAGTTCAGACATTTAATTGATAATTGCTAATGGCATATTGCTATCTGCTATTGGCTATTGGCTAATATCCTATTCTCATAGTACCAGTTTAAGACGTCCTTCGCTATTGGAATCGTATTTAAACTCCCCTCCTTTGAATTTTCAACTAATATCAAGAGGGCGATCTGTGGATTCGGAATCTGCGCGTAACCCACAAAAATTGCGTTCGCCTGCTCATTATTGTGAATCTGGGCTGTTCCGGTTTTCGCCCCGACTGCAAAGGGCAGGTCCGCAAGTAAGTGCGCGGTGCCTAGTGGGGATGCCACCACTTGTCGCATGCCTACTTGGACCTCCTTGATAGCTGTTTCAAGATTTGAAAGATCGGTAATAACTTCGGGACGTCGGGCATCAAGATTTACAAACGGCCGATATATTTTTCCCCCGTTTCCGATGGCGCCGACATACGACAACAATTGGAGCGGGGTAAGAAGCAAATCGCCCTGTCCGATAGAAACGTTATACGTGTCACCCAAAAGCCACGGCGTCTTGGTTGTTTCCTCTTTCCACTCGGGAGACGGCAAAAAACCAGAGCCTTCTCCTGGTAGATCAACCCCCATCTTTTTTCCAAGACTGAATTTTTCCCACCATGTATGCAATCGGGTAATGCCCAAGCCCTTACTATCTCCGGCGCCTCCACCCACTGTATAAAAATAGACGTTACTTGATTGGCCAATCGCGGCGGCGAGATCAACATATCCTTGATGCCGCCAATCCATATAGCGAGTAGGCTCGTCTGGATTGTACGGATTAGGCACATCAAGATACCCGGGTGAAAAGATTCTTGTCTTTGAATTAATAACTCCTTCCGTAAGAGCGGCGACCGCGACGAGCGGTTTTATCGTCGACCCGGGATTATACAAACCGCTCACAACCCTGCTAAACAGGGGCTTGCTCGGCGACTTGAGTATTTCATTTTTTTCCGCAGTATGCCCGGAACCGCCCAAAACGTTGTTGTCGAACGACGGAATTTGAACAAGAGCCAACACTTCTCCGTTTTGCGGGTTAAGCGCGAGTCCGAGACCGATTTTTCTCCCAAGCGAAGCAAGTCCAACGCGCAACCGATTATACAAATACTCCTGAAGGCCTGAATCAATCGTTAGACGCACGGAATTCCCGATTTTCGGATCACGCTTTTCTTCCGGGCCCAACGCGTTCCCCAACGCGTTCCGCACGACAGAAATAACTCCGGGTTCGCCGCGCAAATTTTTATCATAAAACGACTCGACTCCGGCGCGCCCCACAAAATCTTCGCCGCCGAGCCGCGGGTCGCTTTTCAAATCTCCCGAGTTTACCCGGCCTGTATACCCCACAACCGGCGCGAAAACAACGCCATTTTTATACGTGCGCTCAAAATTGTTTTCGATAATTACCGCCGAGAGATTGCGGCTTTTGAGATCAATAATTTCAGCTTGATTCAATCCATCGCTCAACACAATTGGAGAAAAAAAATCGCTTTCGCTCGCGGACTCGACAGATTGCCACAACGCATTTCTGTCAACACGCAGAACGTCTTCGAGCGCTTCGAGTGTTTCTTCTTGAGTTTCTGTGTGCTTTAAAAATTCCCTCACATCAAGTACGGCGGTAAAAACGGCGACGTTTTCCGCAAGCACAACTCCATTTCTGTCCGTAATCAAACCGCGAGGCGCCGGAATTCGTTCGCGTTGAATTAAATTAGCGTCCGAACGTGCTCTATAAAACGCGCCATTTGAACTCAAGAGAGTGATCTGGGAGGTGACGACGATACCCACAAAAAAAATTGCGATTCCGAGCCATGCCAAAGGTTTGTTTCCGAGCGGAACTTCAACAACGCCAGCGTCACTCATCCAGTTTTCACTTAAGGATTCTTCGAGGGCAATATCTTTTAGCCGGTTTTTTGGCATATGTGAAATTGAATAAGCATATTATATACTCATTTTCTCCAATTATTCTATTTCGCAACATAAAGGGGGTTAACCCCACGCCCAATGGAAAGTTTTGTCAAAATTATGCAAACAAGCCGCAGCACCATCCATGCAAACACATAACAAGTACAGCATCGGATAAAAACTAACTTTACTCTCCGTTAGGTGTGGGGGTAAAATGATGCAATGGACAATCTAGAACCCCGCTACGACCATAGGGCTATTGAGGATCGAATTTATGAGCGCTGGGAAAAATCCGACTATTTTAACCCGGACAATTTGCCGATCTCAAAGGCCGCGAAGCCATTCACGATTATCATGCCGCCACCGAACGCAAACGGATCTTTGCATGTGGGGCATGCCGTCTTCGTGACACTCCAAGATATCCTTACTCGCTTTTGGCGGATGCGCGGGCGGCAGGCATTGTGGCTTCCAGGCGCAGATCACGCTGGGTTTGAAACGCAAGTAGTTTACGACAAAAAACTGGACAAAGAGGGAAGAAATCGGTTTCAAATACCGCGCGAAGAACTATGGAAAGAAATCTGGAACTTCACGCAGGAAAACAAAAAAATTATGGAGACTCAGCTTCGGAAACTCGGAGCGTCTTGCGATTGGTCAAGGGAAAAATTCACGCTTGATCCAAACATTATTAAAGAAGTCCAAAACACGTTCATAAAAATGCATAAGGAAGGACTTATCTATCGCGGGGAGCGCATCATAAATTGGTGTACAAAACACCAAACATCGCTCTCGGATATCGAAAATCAATTTCGAGAACAGAAAGATAATTTTTATTACTTAAAATATGGCCCATTCACCATCGGCACGGCTCGGCCAGAAACGAAATTTGGCGATAAATATGTTGTTATACACCCTGCCGATGCGCGCTATAAAAAATACAGGGAGGGCGAAAAAATAAATCTTGAATGGATTAACGGCCCGATCACCGCAACGATCATAAAAGATAAGGCGATCGACATGAAATTCGGAACGGGTGTTATGACGATTACGCCATGGCACGACGCGATAGATTTTGATATCGCAGAACGGCATGGCTTAGAAAAGGAACAAATTATAGATCTACATGGAAAACTAATGCCGGTTGCCGGCGAATTCGCTGGAATGAAAATTTCCGATGCCCGCCCCAAAATTGTTGAAAAACTTAAAGAAAGAGGCCTTTTAGAAAAAGTGGAGGAAGATTATAGCCATAACATTCGCGTTTGCTATAAATGCAATACATCAATCGAGCCGCAGATCAGAAAACAATGGTTTATAAAAATGGAAAAGCTCGCCGCAAACGCAACTAAGGCCGTAAAACAGGGCAAAATAAAATTCTATCCTGAGAGCGCTAAAAAAATCTACTTCCACTGGCTCCGCGATATCCGCGACTGGAACATCTCCCGGCAGATCGCATGGGGAATTCGCATTCCGGCGTGGTTTAAAACAAAAGTTGGAACCGAATTCGAAGCCGCTCATTTCAAATCTGTCTCTTTTTGTAAAAAAATTAACATCGAGCAAAAAGAGCGTGATAGTAAATTATTCGAAATTGGAGTCAGGTGGATGGGCTCAAACACGGAAGACATAATCCAATTTGACCAATGGTCAATGCAAAAATTAAAAGACCTGAATTTGATTGATGACGATTGGATAAATAGCAATAAAATCAAACAATCGAATGCGCCGGGAGAAATTTTTGTCGGCGAAAAACCTCCCAACTCCATAGGCTGGATTCAGGACCCGGATGTTTTCGACACATGGTTTTCTTCCGGACAATGGCCATTCCTTACCCTTCAAACATCGAAGCCGGGCGATTTCAAAAAATTCTACCCGACGGACGTTATGGAAACCGGCCACGATATTTTGTTTTTTTGGGTGGCGCGCATGATTATGCTGGGGCTTTATCGAACCGGAAAAGTGCCCTTCAAAGCCGTATATCTCCACGGCCTCGTACGAGACAAGGATAGACAGAAAATGTCGAAATCAAAAGGAAACGTCATTGATCCCCTGGGTGTCGCGGAAATCTATGGAACCGATGCTCTCAGAATGGCGCTTGTCGTTGGTAATACGCCGGGAAGCGACATTATAATATCCGAAGAGAAGATACGCGGTTATCGAAATTTTGCGACGAAAGTGTGGAATATCGCACGGTTTGTTCTCATGAATAAACCGGAAATGGTAAACAAACAAAATACAAAAGATAGCAGAAATCAATCAACAAAAAAATTAACACTCACCGCAGAAGACAAGAAAAACCTTAAAGAGCTCGCGAAGGTAAAATCCGAAATAACAAAACATATCGAAAAATTCGAATTTCACCTTGCTTCGGAAAAAATCTATCATTATATTTGGCACGAATTTGCGGACAAGATTATCGAGAACTACAAACCTCGCCTGCTACAAACAACACAAGAACCCTCACCGCCCATTAGCGCTGACAATATTGCCGCCTACCAAACGCTTAAAACAATCCTCGCCGAATCCCTAAAAATGCTCCACCCCTTTATGCCATTCATAACCGAAGAGATATATGGCAAACTCCATCCCGGCAAGCTTCTTATGATAGAAAAATGGCTGAATCCGGCTCGATAGTAATGCGCCCATGGACACACAGCTGAACATTGATTTCTCCGGGCCGAATCCGTTCACAATAGTCTTCTCCCTTTTCGTGGGCTTCCTTCCCGGCTTTGTGTGGCTCTTGTTCTATCTTAAAGAAGACATGCATCCGGAGCCGAAGCGGCTCATCGCCCTTACGTTCGTGATGGGGATGGCTTCGGCGGCCGTGGCGCTCGTCGCGGAAACCGTTTTGAACAGCGGCATTTTCCCCGTCTTTGGAATTGTGCGGCTAAGCGTCGCTTCGCTCATTATTATTTCACTCGTCGAGGAGTTGGCGAAATTCGGTGCCGCGTATTATAGCGTCAATAAAAGCCCGTATTTCGATGAACCGGTCGACGCAATGATCTATATGGTAGCGGCCGCCCTTGGGTTCGCAACAATCGAAAACCTTGGAGCAATTACTGGCGTAAGCACTGCACAAGGAGCCTTCATAAGCAGCATTTTTCACATCGCTTCACTCCGTTTCGTTGGAGCAACTCTTCTCCACGCTTTGGCATCCGCGTGCGTTGGATATTTCTGGGCGCTCGACATCAGAGACTTTAAGATAACGAAATATCTCTATATCGGCCTCGCGGCGGCAACGGTCTTGCATACGATTTTCAATTACCTTATAATTCAATACGGTGATCTTATGTACCTTCTCATTTTTCTCTCAATTGTCGGATTCTTCATATTGAGCGATTTTGAGAAGTTAAAACGGAAAGCGATCTAGACCTCATCCCAAAAAGTCGGAAAATAATATTGCAAAAAATTTATCCATTAAAAATATGGAAAACTCAAGCGAAAAATTTTTTGAGGAATTGTCTGACGAACGAAGCAAGGCGGAAGAGGATTTTATGAGAGTTGAACTCGCGAAATCAAGCAACAGCGTTATTGAGAGATCGAAAGCGGAAGTAAGAGAAAGCGACTCATCTGGAGAACCGGAAGGCCAGCTCACCGTTGACGTGTACCAAACAGCGAACGACATTGTCATTGAATCGGCTATCGCGGGAGTAAAACCGGATGACATAGACATCAACGTATCGAACGACTCAATCACGATACGAGGGGAAAGAAAACAGGAAAACCAAGTGCGCGATCAGGATTATTTCTATCAAGAGTGCTATTGGGGCAGATTTTCAAGATCCGTAATACTTCCCCAAGAAGTGGATCCTGAAAACGCGACGGTAAATTTCAAAAACGGAATTCTTACCGTTCGCCTTCCAAAACTTAACCGGAAAAAATCAAAGAAGTTGAAGGTGAGGCTGGAATAAGCGTATCAAGTATCAAGTGTCACGTATCAAGTTGTTTTTTTTGTTTTTTGACTTGACACCTGATACGTGATACCTGATACTTACCATTTATGAGACAATGCACAACGTGCGGCAAAGGCTCGATTATTGTAGGCAAACGGCTTTTGCTCCGGGGACACTATAACCCGACATCTAAATCACGGAAATATCCCAATCTTCAATATGCCAAAGTAGATGGCGCGAGAAAGCTCATTTGCGTTGCGTGCATGAAATCCCAGAATAGAGGCCCAAGGGTGAGAATAAGAACTCCCAGAATGAAGGCGCCTGCACCGCTTGTATCCGTAAAATAGCTGCAATTTTCAAGTATCAAGCTGCAACTCGGTGTGATTCCGTTTCGTGTGCTATAACCCCCCCCGCGCCTCTCGTAGGATTTCCTAAAACTTGTTACCATTTTGATGGTTACGAAGTTGTATCGAGCTAAGCTTAGCGGGCCGTAGTATACCGGTAGTACGAGCGCATGGGGTGCGTTTAGACCGGGTTCGATTCCCGGCGGCCCGACCCTTCGACCATATAAAAAGCCCCCAGGACTTCAAGAGTCCAGGGGGCAATATTGCAAAAGTTGAGGCAAGTTTCCAAGTTACAGTTGCTTCAGTTGCGGGACAACCACCCGCATCCGGCGGTCGGCGAGGCAGACACCGTCGTACTCGAAGGCGAGCAAGTGCACCCCGAGCCCGGCCTCGCCAAGGTCGTGCACTTCGGCAACGAAGAACTGGTCCCCATCCTTGAGAAGGAAGAAGGTAGCAATTCTTTCATCGCGCAGCAAGTAGCGGTATTCCTTGACGAAGGCTACCACCTGATCTTGCGTTAAAACGAGGCGGTCGAGATTGGCTGAAAGCGAACCAAATATTTCGGTGAATGTGGCATTTCGTACCATCTCGTACACTTCGGTTTCCGCCGGAGGTGTTTTCGCGCCAGCTTTATTGAGCTCTTTGAAGCCCGGGTCGATATGCCACTCAAACACATCGCCTGAATGCGCGATAGTGCGTGTTCCGTTGCAGGCGCGAATCGTAACCTTTTCTCCCTTGGAGATTGATCGGAGGATTGGAGGGGAAACAGAAGGAGCTACATCCACCCGTGCTTTCTCGGCCGCTCCGCAAAGAATACTCTCGAGTTCACACCCAAGTGGTTCCGGATTTTGATCTATATTCATCGGCCTATTCCTTTTTTTGCTGTTCTGCCACTCGTACGCTCCGCACACGCGGAACGCTCTAGTGGCGTGTTTTGCACTGCCTTCGAGACACGACTTTTTGCGCCCCCAAAGCAATACAAAAGGCAGCAAATATAGATGTCAAAGAACGACTAGTTTATATCACATCTCATTTCATCTTGTCAATCGCTTTCGTAATTTCCCCCGCTAAGCTACAATTTCTAAACTATGGATCTTACAAAACAACACTGCGTCCCGTGTGAGGGCGGCACCGCCCCGCTTGAGGGAAAAGATTTA
>Ga0155886_114_pt1 | contig 28859 bp, 28 predicted proteins | sample RifCSPlowO2_01_FD_107540 | JGI IMG/M metagenome (GOLD analysis project Ga0155886, IMG submission 107540) | Candidatus Ryanbacteria bacterium RIFCSPLOWO2_01_FULL_48_26 | reverse complement strand
CTGTTGATTCAAGCTCTCCGTTTAAGCGCGGCGTGTGTTTGAAAGTATTTACGACCACGCCAAAGAAGCCGAACTCGGCTCTTCGAAAAGTCTGCAGAGTTCGCCTCACAAACGGAATGGAAATTACGGCATACATTCCCGGAGAAGGGCATAATCTCCAGGAGCACTCGATTGTAATGGTTCGCGGAGGAAGAGTAAAAGACTTGCCGGGAGTCCGTTACCACGTTGTCCGAGGCATATTGGATTCTGGCGGAGTAGAAAATCGCAAACAGCAAAGGTCAAAGTATGGGGCAAAGGCACCGAAATAAAACTGGGACAAGTATCAAGTGTCATGTGTCAAGTAAGAGTTCTTGATACCTGATACCTGATACCTGATACTGAAATGCGCAAAAAGCGAGTATATAAAAAATTCTATGAGGCAGATCCGAAATTCGATCGAATTGATATCGGCCGGTTTATTAATTATGTAATGGAGGAAGGCAAGCGCTCGACTGCGGAGCGGATTGTCTACGACGCATTCGAAAAAATAAAGACAGTAACCAAGGAAGACCCGGCGAAAGTTTTCGACAAGGCGCTCGAGAATGCTTCGCCGCTTTTGGAAGTTGTCTCAAGACGAGTTGGAGGCGCGAACTATCAGATTCCGGAGGAAGTTAAGCCTGGGCGGAAGTTCGTTCTTGCGATCCGCTGGATTATAAAAGCAGCCCGGACCAAAAAAGGGAAGCCGATGGCGGAGAAACTGGCGGAAGAGATAATTGCGGCGTCGAAGAACGAAGGCGCGGCAATTAAAAAGAAACAGGATACGCACAGAATGGCGGAGGCAAACCGCGCGTTCGCGCATTTCGCTCGAAAGCAGAAATAGAAACGGCCAATAGGGTATAGCCACTAGCGACTAGACCCTAAACCCTAGTGGCTAATTACTAATTTTTTATGCCAAGAATATATCCACCGGAAAAAATCAGAAATATCGGAATCATCGCCCACATTGACGCCGGGAAAACAACCGTCAGCGAGCGGATTCTTTTTTATACCGGCGTTTCTCACAAGATCGGAGAAGTACACACAGGCGATACCGTAATGGATTGGATGGAGCAGGAACGCGAGCGCGGAATTACGATTACATCGGCCGCGACAACCGCGTTTTGGACGCCGACGTACCGCATAGGAGACAAAAAATATGAACATCAGATAAATCTTATCGATACCCCCGGGCATATCGACTTTACCGTAGAGGTGAAGCGTTCCCTTCGCGTGTTGGACGGCGCGGTCGTTGTTTTCGACGGCGTCTCCGGCGTGGAACCACAGTCGGAAACAAACTGGCGCTATGCCGATGAATATAACGTTCCCCGAATTTGTTTCATCAATAAATTGGATCGGATGGGCGCGAGTTTTGAGGGAAGTTTGGCTTCGATACAAGAGCGGCTGTCGTCGACTGCGATACCTGTCCAGCTTCCGATCGGGCTTGAGGAGCACTACGCCGGCATCATCGATCTCCTTGCGAATAAGGCGTATGAGTTCAACGGCGAACACGGCGAAAAAATCATAGAGATTCCAATTCCGGAGAATATGAAGGCGGAAGTCGAAAAACGGCGGCACATACTCATAGAAAAAATCGCTGACAACGACGACGAACTAATGACGAAATATCTTGATGGGAAAGAAATACAGCTCGACGATCTAAGGAGAGTGCTCCGAAAGGCGGTCATCGCGAATAAAATTGTTCCGGTGTTCTGCGGATCGGCGCTCAAAAACAAAGGAGTGCAATTCGTGCTTAATGCCGTTGTGGAATATTTGCCGTCTCCGCTGGATTTGCCGCCCGTAAAAGGAATTGACATGAAAACAGGAGCGGAAATATTTCGCAAGCCGAGCGACGACGAGCCATTTACGGCGTTGGCGTTCAAAATCGCGACGGATCCGTATGTGGGAACGCTGACGTATTTCAGAAACTACGCGGGCATATTGAAGCGGGGCTCGTATATTTTCAACTCGATTAAAAACCAGCAGGAGCGGATAGGCCGCGTTGTTCGAATGCACGCGAACGAACGCGAGGAAGTCGATGAAATCTACGCGGGAGAGATTGCCGCAATCGTCGGTTTGAAAAACACGACAACCGGAGATACGCTCTGCACCGCCGAAGCGCCGATCATACTCGAAAAAATCATATTCCCCGAACCGGTTATCGGAATTCGGATCGAACCGAAAACGAAAGCTGATCAGGAGAAAATGAGCATGGCGCTCCATCGGCTCGCCGATGAAGATCCGACATTCAGAGTGAAGGGAGATATAGAGACGGGCGACACGATCATTTCTGGCATGGGCGAGCTGCACCTCGAAATCATTGTTGATCGGATGAAGCGCGAATTTGGCGTTGACGCATCCGTGGGGCGGCCGCAGGTTGCCTACAGAGAGACGATTACGAGCGAGGCGGAAGCAGAAGGAAAATATATTCGTCAGTCCGGCGGGCGCGGACAATACGGCCATGTACGGCTTCGCGTAAAGCCCTTGGAGCGCGGAACAGGTTTTGTGTTTTTGGACGAAATCAAAGGAGGCGCGATTCCGAACGAGTTCATTCCGGCAGTTGAGAAGGGCGTAAAAGAAGCATTAGACAAGGGAGTGGTCGCGCACTATCCGATTTCCGACGTTGAGGTAACACTATATGACGGTTCGTTCCATGAGGTAGACTCGTCCGAGGCCGCGTTCAAAATCGCCGGCTCGATGGCGTTCCAGGAAGCGGTGAAGCGCGCGAAGCCGGTGATACTCGAACCGATTATGAAAATTCAGGTTTTAATCCCAACTAATTTCCTTGGCGAAGTAACCGGAAATTTGAATTCAAAGCGCGCGCGAATCGAAGAGATGATAGATAGGCCCAATATCAAAGTGATAAACGCGACCGTGCCGCTCTCCGAGATGTTTGGCTATGCGACGGAAATCCGCTCAATGACGCAGGGCAGGGGATCATTCACGATGGAATTCGATAAGTACGAACCGGCGCCAAAAAACATCGAGCAGCAGATTATCGAGGGCAAGAGACGATAGTTTTTTCCAAAAAAAATGGAAAACCCGCCGAAGCAGGTTTCCAGCCGGCGGGTTGGTTAATTATCTTTCGGAAGTTTTCGCCCAGCACTCTCGCGCACTCTCTTGAGTAAATTCCACGCCTGATCAATTCGAGACGTGTACATCAGGGAATCTCTCCCTCGACAATGGCATTGAAGAACTTTGTCCAATGCAAGTTCCGCCATGTCGGCAGCCTGTGCCTGCTCCGAGCTTATGAGCAAATCCAGAGCCTGCGCATCCGTAACGGGACTCCCATCGCTGCGAAGAAAACCTTGCTCGCAGGTTCCTAAGTTGGCAACTATCCCACTATGACAAGTATTGAAAAGGAGGAAAAACTCGGTATAATTGAGCGTATGATACGAAGTGTCGAAAGATGGTGGGCATTACGCCGACTTCAAGAAGCTACGGGGAGAAATCTTGCTACCACTTCACCCGAACAGCTTGCGGCTGGCATAGTGGAACATCATTGGAATATCGAATTTATAAAATGGCTTGCTGATTCTTCCTTGGGCGAAAATTGGATAAAAAGACCAATTAGGTTGTTTAGGTTTAAGTGGCGAGGAGAACCACGAGAAGAAATTCATTCTATAATGACAAATTTCTATACTTCTATAATTCAATCTTGTATCAAAAGTAATTTTATACATATTGCTATTAGGGAAAATGGTAAGGAATGTTATCACACTACATCAGAGGGAGATGATTTTGTTTCAAGTTATTGGCCACGAGTAATTTGGAAATTATTAGATAATATATATGCGAAGACAATTATACTTGGTCTTCTGGGCATTATTTTTGCTATATGGGGTAAATACATTCTAACTCAATGACAAATAGAGACCCATTTCACGAACTATTAGGTCGGGCTATATCTTCCCCATCAAAGCCTCGAACATCGGCGAAGCTCGGTGGTTATAACGAAAAGAAAACTCGTTTACATAAGACTGGAGGTGCTTTGAAGAAACGGAGTGGTAAGTCCCCGAAACGCTCCTCTTGAACTGCGACCAAAAACCCTCAATCGTATTAGTATGAGCAACACCCCTAGAAAACTGTTTCCTTCCGTGCTGAACCGAACGGCGTTTGTAGCCCATCTTCGCCACCTTTTTGTAAGCTCCCCATTCGTCAGTAAAAAGTTGGCTACCCTTTTCAATGTTTTCGTTAATCTCGTTAATCAAAGTGGAGTCGTAGCGGTTAGGAATATGCTTCGCCACAATCTTTCCCTTTCTCTCAACCATACCCATAACCGCACTTTTGTTTTTCATTTTAGAAGCCATCCGGCGAGTGCCACCGATATAGGTTTCGTCCACCTCAACATTGCCAGACAAAATCCCGCCGTCTTGTTTCATAAGCTCACGGATTTGATACGCAATTCTCCAAGCCGTTTTATAGGTTACGCCCAGCTGTCTTTGAAGCTCTTTAGCCGATACTCCATTCCTAGAAACCGAAAAGAGGTAGATAGCATAGAACCAGTTTTGAAGGGAGGTCGAGGACTTTTCAAAGACCGTGCCAGAGAGAGGGTGAATCTGTTTCCCCTCGGCATTAGCCCAACATTTACGACCCTTGACCCTATAATAGCCAGAGAGAGCCGGAAATCGCTTTTTAAAGACATATTCCAAGCATTTATCTTCCGACCCAAACTCCTTCCTAAACTGGTTAATGTTGTAGTTCATAGGGTAAGTATAGTCGATAACTTACTTGTTGTCAAGGGATAGTTGCCCCTAAGTTTAAACGACGGCCGATTTCCTGCCGCCCCATAAGTGTGAGGAGTGTCTCTGCCATACATTTGCCTTTCTGTCCTTTTGGACGGTTAATTTTGCTAGCTACAAAGTACTATGCATTCCTTAATCATGTCAACCGGAATTCAGATTGCTGAAATACCGCGAATCCACAGGCCTCCCTTGACACTATCCGCCCTCCCCGTATAATAGCCCAGTAGCAGTTACGGCCCTCGCGGCCGTTAAACATCTTATATAAATTAAATAATCAGGTCGAAAGTAAAAAGCTAATAGTTATAAGTTAAATAACATGGCAGAGAAAGAGAAATTTAGCAGGACCAAGCCCCACGTAAACGTCGGGACTATTGGCCACGTCGACCACGGCAAGACTACGCTCACCGCCGCGATCACGCACGTATTGCACATGAAGGGTTGGGCGAAAAAGGAAGAGTCGGTGGATCAAATTGACAACGCTCCGGAAGAGCGGGCGCGCGGCATTACGATCGCACTTCATCATTCGGAATACGAGTCCGAGAAGCGGCACTATGCGCACATAGACGCTCCGGGACACGCGGACTACATTAAAAACATGATCACGGGCGCCGCGCAGATGGACGGCGCGATTTTGGTGGTTTCCGCCGCGGACGGCCCGATGCCTCAAACGCGAGAGCACATTCTCTTGGCGCGCCAGGTTGGCGTTCCGGCGATTGTGGTGTTCTTGAACAAAGTTGACCAGGTTGATGACCCGGAACTTATTGATCTCGTTGAGTCGGAAGTTCGCGAGCTTTTAAAAAAATATGAATTCCCGGGCGACACGACTCCGGTTATCCGTGGGTCGGCGCTCAAAGCGCTCAATGCAAAGACTGCCGATGAAGCAGATGCAAAGCCTATCTTTGATCTCGCAAAAGCTTTGGATGAATTCATCCCAACGCCGGTGCGTGATCTCGAAAAGCCGTTCCTTATGCCCGTCGAAGACGTGTTCGCTATTGAAGGACGGGGAACTGTCGTTACCGGAAGAATCGAGCGGGGCAGGATAAAAGTGAATGAAGAAGTGGAAATCGTAGGATTGCGCCCCACCCAAAAAACCGTTGTAACAGGAATCGAAATGTTCAATAAGATTTTGGATGACGGCCAGGCTGGCGACAACGTCGGCGCGTTGCTTCGCGGCCTTAAAAAGGAAGATGTTGAGCGCGGTCAGGTTATTGCCAAACCGGGCAGCGTCAATCCGCATACGGAATTCGACACGGAGGTGTATATCCTCTCGAAAGAGGAAGGCGGCAGGCACTCGCCCTTTTTCGCCGGCTATAAACCGCAGTTCTATATCAGGACAACGGACGTGACCGGAGAGGTGACATTGCCGACTGGAATGGAAATGGTCATGCCGGGCGATACTGTGAAATTGGGAGTTAAGCTCATTTCCCCCGTAGCTCTTGAGGAAAAACAGAGGTTTGCAATCCGCGAGGGCGGTAAAACTGTCGGAGCAGGCGTAGTTACCAAGATTAACAAGTAGTCACTAGCAACCCGGCACCATAGGGTATAGCGACAACCCTAAAACCCTATTGGGCTAAACCCTAAACCCTAGTTCAAATGGTCAAGAAAAAAGAATCCGAACTCCCGCAGAAAGTGCGACTCCGCATTAAGTCGTACGACCACAAGCTCATAGATAATTCTGCGAGGCAAATTATCGAGGCTGCGGAGCGCAATGACGCTAAAATTGTCGGGCCGATTCCTTTGCCAACCGAAATCAAAAAATATACCGTAAACCGATCCACGTTTGTCCACAAAGATTCGCGCGAACAATTCGAGCTTCGGGTTCACAAAAGACTTGTAGAGATACTGAATCCATCTTCGAAAATAATCGAATCGCTCTCAAATTTAAGTTTACCAGCAGGAGTCGATATAGAAATAAAGATGGTGTAGTCACCAAAAAACCGTCGAGCTCAGCTCGGCGGTTTTTTGGTTAGACCAAACAGAGATTTTCACTTTCCGAAAAACTAATAAATGCGAAGCGCCTTCTTTCTCGAACCACAAGCAAAGGCGAGTTAAAACTATGCGAGCGAATAGCAAAAATGCCGGGCGCCCGGGAGCTTTCGGCCAGGGCGGCATTTTTGCGCAATGAGCGAGCTACTGTTTGCGAGCCGAAGCGGGTTCGAGAAGAAGGCACGAGCAAACCTTGTCTTTTGAGTATCTAAATAATAAAATCACCGTGTAGCGAGGGGGGCATCGTTCAGTGGTAGGACTTCGGTCTCCAAAACCGAAAACCTGGGTTCGATTCCTAGTGCCCCCGCAAATGTTTTTCCCTTGCCTCATGGCAAGGGAAAAACATTTTTGAGCGACAGGATTCGAACGGGGGAAAGGGGTCGGGAAAACGGGAGTTTTCCCTGCCTGCCGGCAGGCAGGCCGTAGCGGAAATACTAAAACCGAAGGGTTTTAGAAAATTTTGTGAATGCAAAATTTTGTTCGACTCCCTGGCACTCCCGCATATATCTCTTTTTGCATTAAAACCGAAAATTAGCTTTCTATGATCGAATTATTTGAGGTTCGAGCTGATTTAATTTGATCGAATCGAAGATCTAGGAAATATTGGGACACAAAACCAGACAGGGGAAGAGGAATCGAACCTGCGTTGGTTACATAGTTAGTATAATCGAAAAAAACTTGACGCAGGATTTCTTGCGTGATACACCCTTAGTGCACGTTGAAATCTAAATATGAACAAGCAACCAAGAGAGGAATAGAACTATGATAAAACCGGCATATCTTTTTGGCCGCAGTGAACGGGGGTTCTTCGCAGAAGTCTATTTCCCAAAAAAAGTGGCGTATCAGGGAACGATATTCAGGGCTTTGGAAGATGGATATAACGAGAAGATCGTAAAACAATATTTAATCGAGCGTATTGAAATTCTATTGACGGAACTTCCCGAGTATCCCGCCAATGTCTTTGATCCCTACCGGTACGGCACGCTCGAGGGATCAACGGAATCAAAAAAGGAAAAAGTCCAGAAACGCATCGATATGTACACATCGCCCTTCAAGGGCTGGTCGATGTACGAAGTGGACGGCATGTTCTTTCCGGAAGGGCATATTGCCGAGGAGCGAACGCAAATCGTCCGTCTCTTATTCCGATTTACCAGTCCTCATGTCGAACTTGCACAAGAACACAAGTGCGAAGATGTTCTTCGCACAATCCTGTATTTTGTCATTGAAACTCGGGGTCATCTTTTGGGGGAAATGGTGTGGAGTGAGACAAGGAAACAACAATTCCTGGCAATGCACGAATGGAAAGAACAAGAATCGAAAAGGAAGTTTGCCGAAGAGAATTTCGTGAGAATCGCGCAGGCGACGCTGAAATGGATAGATGACTGCATACTGTTCATCTTTCCATATCTCGTGAGAAAATTCTCCGAAGAGGTCTTGGAGAGGGGACTCGTTGAAGACGAAATCTGGGCGACGAGCTTTTTCGATTTGACGCTGAACGTCATCCGAAAATCGATAAAAGAAAATCAAGAAAACAACCAATGAAATAGAAAGGAAGTACATGATACCGGAACCAATCACAAAATTACTGGCGGAAATAGCTGGAAAGGTGGGTGGAGGATGCATAGATCATAAAAAGGAGGCTGAAGAAGACCCTGAAAAGTGCCTCACCTCCCTGCTGCTAACCATCAATGATCGAGTCACAGATAGGACAAATATGCTGAACAGTAGTATCGAATATGCCTTTTATAGTGGCACGTTGAAAGAAGCACAACAATTCCTCCATCAGCACAAAAGTTGAAACGCGAAGGGAAAACAAGCACAAAACCCTTGCATCTATCCGCTAGCCGCATCGACGTTTTGCAGAACAAACAATCACAACCCCTCTGGAAAAACCGGAGGGGCTTTTTATCTTACAATCCCATGCTCACCATCACTTCTTTTCAGGGCGGATGGTAGTATTATCAGATAGAAACAGCTTGATAAACCTCACAACAGGTTCGAACGTCCTCCAAGAGTCGCCGCACTAGATTTTCCCCGCGCGAAGCGCGTCGGAAAATCAGTGCCCCGATCGAGTCTGTGAACATCGGGGCCGACAACATTTTTTATCGATGGCCGGGACTTAGCCGAGGCGGTTGTTTTGCCGCGACACCTTACTAAATGTGGCGAATTTGGTAAAATGACTCTATGAAACTAGGCATCATATTACAATCAAATAAACCCGAGCATATATGGAATACATTCCGACTAGGAATTACAGCGCTCAAAGCGGGTCATCGCGCGGAAATTTTTTTGATGAGCGAAGGCTCGGAACTCGATACAATCTCCGACACCAAAAATTTCAACGTCTCGGCAAAAGTGACGGAGTTTAAAGAATTAAAAGGCGAGATTTACGCCTGCGGTTCATGCCTTAAAGTGCGCGGAAAAGAAGAGAGCAAAGTCTGCCCCGTTTCCACAATGTCCGACCTTCTTAGAATGATCGAACAATCGGATAAGGTGTTAGTTTTCGGCTAATATGAACGAGCGGAGGTCCGCCCGAAACGACTGTTTCGGGAGGAGATAGGAGAACGCCGTAAAAAATCTATGAACAAAAAGCCAAAAAGCGTAGACACTTACATCTCATCGGCGCCAAGGGTAGGGCAAGGCACGAATGCATACGTCTGCACGATGCAAGTCGAAAATTTCGACGACATTGCGAAAAAGATTGAGGCGGCTGGCGGCGTGGTCGCGATGCCGAAATTCGCGTTTCCGGGCATGGCGTGGCAAGGGTATTTTCTCGACACCGAAGGCAATACGTTCGGCGTGCATCAGCCTGACAAGAACGCGAAATAGAATTTGCGGGCGGCACTCTTGTAAAACTCACGTGGATATAGTACAATAGAAACAATGAAAAAAAGCTTGGCGACGCTTATTGTTTGTTCATTTGTAGCGATTGCCGTACTGGGCGCTTTTACGCTCCATAACGGAAGCGGTTCGCATGTGCGCTGCATTGCGGAAACCGCCGCCGGAACCGATTGCCCGGTAAATAACGTTTTCGCCACGGCAAATTTCCTTCTTAATGTATTTAAAAGTTTCTCGACCGCGAATCTTGTTTCAACAGTTTTTCTCGTTCTAGGCATTGCGCTCGCGTTCTTCGATATTCCGATTGCGATAAGAAATATTTGCGCCAAATTCTATTCTTTAATTCGCGAGCAAAATTCCACGGCACATTCATTCCCGATTAAGTTTCAGTTGGCAGGCATTCGCGCGCTCTACGAAAAGCGCGATCCTGTTCGATTGTTTTAATCCGCGCCTCCGCGGGACTGATTTTGGTCGCAATGCATCAGTGCGAAGGGTTTCAAGTTAGGAACAGTGTCTTGCTATAAATTATAAAAATAAAAATATGAAAAAATACAAAGATATTATCGGAGCCGTCGCGTTTATCGGAATAATCGTGGCAGCGGTTATTTTTGCCACTACTCCGAAAAATCCGTCAGCAAACGACAATCAAGCCGCGTCTATAAGCAACGTCCTGTTGCAATCGGGAACAGCGGACGCGTGGACAAAAGGCAATCCGGACGCGAAAGTGCGGCTTGTTGAATACAGCGATTTCCAATGCCCGGCGTGCGGCGCGTATTACCCGATTGTAAAGCAGATAGTTGCTGAATTCGGCGATCGGATAAGTTTGACGTATCGCCATTTCCCGCTTCGCAATGTCCACGAAAGCGCGGATCTTGCGGCGCGAGCGGCGGAAGCGGCGGGGAATCAGGGTAAATTCTGGGAAATGCACGACATGCTTTTCGTGAACCAAACAAGGTGGACGTTTATCCCCGGGGTCGCCGGGTCCGCCATAGAAGGGTACGCGAAATCGCTCGGGCTCGATATTGATACGTTCAAGAAAGATCTGAATTCGGGAGACACGCGCGACAAAGTGGAAAGAGATTATCAAAGCGGAGTTGCGGCGGGAGTCAACCACACCCCGACATTCTTCATTAACGGGAAAGAAATTCCCAACCCTAGGAGCTATGACGAATTCAAAAACGCAATCCTTGCCGCATTGGGGGATCAATCATAAGCGGATTGCCCTCGCGCTCGTTTTCCTTGCGCTCTTGGGATTTATTGATGCGACATACCTTACGATCGCGCACTACCGCGGAGGTATCGTGCCGTGCGCAAACATCAGTAATTGTGAAAAAGTTCTCACAAGCCAGTATTCGACGATTGCCGGAGTTCCAGTCGCGCTCATCGGATCGCTCTATTATTTCTCTGTTTTTCTCTTCACGTTTCTGTCTATAACAAGAAAAAATGAACGGTTTCTTATCGCCGCTTCCGCGATTATCACGTGCGGATTTTTGGCATCGCTGTTTCTTATATATCTTCAGCTTTTCGTGATACATGCGATATGCCTGTATTGCATGCTTTCGGCGACAATTACAACGGTGCTCTTTGCTTGCGCAACGTCTCTTATGCTGGTAAAGGCAAAAAATAAAAAACTGCAAATGGTATAATAAAGCAGGTCGAAAATACGAATTAAAATCAAATGAATACAAAACTTGTCAGCTGGATCTTGCGTGTTTCGGTTGCTGGAGAGTTCATTGGTCACGGCGTGTTCGCGCTTCAAGGCAAGGCTGATTGGATCAAATGGATTGGGCAGCTTATCGGAACCGATCCCGCAATGTCCAGCCAGCTTTTATTGTGGGTTGGCGCGCTTGATATCGCCGTCGCTCTCATCATCTTAATCCGACCAATTCCAATTGTGCTTTTATGGGCGACATTCTGGGGATTCTGGACGGCGTTAGTTCGCCCGCTCGTCGGCTTGCCAGTATGGGACTTCATTGAACGTTGGGCAAACTGGGGCGCGCCGCTCGCGTTGCTCCTTTTAATCGGCTGGCCGAAAACAGTAAAAGGGTGGTTTAAATAAAAGCGCGACGGTAAAGCTCGAGTATTGCGAGGATGATCATTAAAAAACTCGGTCACTGCTGCGTGGTTATTGAGGAGAACGGACTGCGCATACTCACCGACCCGGGAACATATTCGACATTGCAGAATGAGGAGAAGAATATTGACGTTATTCTCATTACGCACGAGCACGCGGATCACTATCACATAGATTCCGTGCGCGCGATTTTAAAAAACAACCCGCAGGCAAAAATTGTAACCAATCGGGCTGTTAGTGCTTTGCTCCAGAAAGAAAAAATTGCGTGCGAGGTGGTTGAGGATGGCCAAAAAACAACGGAGAGAGGGGTTATAATCGAGGGAATCGGAAACGTTCATGCGGTTATATACCCGTCGCTTTCGCTTGTTCAAAATACGGGATATTTTATCGCGAATAGATTATTTTATCCAGGCGATGCACTGACGAATCCAAGGCGGTCGGTGGAAATCCTCGCCCTACCCATTGCCGGCCCATGGATCAAAATGTCAGAAGGGATCGACTATGCGAAAGAGCTTAAGCCAAAAATCTGTTTCCCTGTGCATGACGGAGGACTCAAAAACCCGGGTCTGGTGCACAGAATTCCGGAGATGATACTAGAACCGTTCGGAATTAAATTTGCGGTTTTTGAGATTGGCGCGTTAATAAATTTTTAAAACTACGCATCAGGGCGCGCAAAATAATCAAAATAAACCCCTATACTTCACAATCCCGTCACCAATAGCGAACCCCTTTTTATTTTTATGTTCACAACGCCACTGATGTAGTATAATGCCCGTAGGGTATTTCCCCGCGGTCTTGCCGCGGGTACCTTGCAGGAAGGCTCGGAAACCCTCGGTTTCCAAAATTAACAATGTGGCTGAGCCTCGAGTCATGCCTCGCGGCTTGCCAAGAGATTATTGATTAAAGTTCAAATCGAAAAGGTCGAGAAACCCCGAAATCAAAATCAAAATATGAATAAAAAATATATAATCGGAATAGTGATAATAATTGTAGTTCTCGGGCTCATATTGCTTTTTGCGTCAAACCAAAATCCAGTGGAGCGGCAACCGTTGCCACCTTCACAGCCGGTTTCGCCGAATACTCAAAGCATGCAACAGCCCGTAGCCGCAGTTGAAGCCACGGGAAATGTTGACGACATCACTGCGGCAGTATTGAGCGACATCGCGAGCGATGAAGCGCCCGCGATGGAAAGCGATCCCGCATTGCTCGGAGAAAACGACGCTGCGATCAGCGGTTTCGGACAATCGCTTGATAGCACGACTCAATAACATGAAGAAACTATTGCAACAAATTTCAGCTTCAGTCGCGATTCTTTCGATCATCGCGCCCGTCGCTTCGACGTACGCGGAGACCAGCACGCGAGACAAGGATAGCGCCCAAATAAAAGGGAATTTTTGCGCGATTATCTTGGAGCGACTGTCCGCGCTTGATGCTCGGCTGTCTGATCGCGCGAAGGAAATCGAAACACGGCGAGACGACCGGAAGTCTCGAATTGAGGAAAAAGTCGAAGATCGAAAAGTGCGAGTGAGCGATAAGCGAGAAAAAACAGATGAGCTATTGCAGGCGCATCTTACAAAGCTCCAGCAGCGCGCGACAACCGATGCGCAAAAAGGGGCGGTAACAGCGTTTCAGACGGCGATAGCGACGGCGATAAACGCCCGAAGAACAGCGATTGATAACGCGGTTCAGGCATTTCGCGTTGGTGGGGACCAGCTTGTCGCCGTGCGAAAGGCGGCTATAGATGCCGCGATCACGGCGCTTAAGGCCGCGAAGGAAGCTGCTATCGCGAAAGCAAAAGCGGATTGCGCGACGGCCACCGACCCCAGAGCAATACAGAGCGTTCTCAAGGCAGGTTTAAAGGCGGCGCAAGACACATATGTAAATTCGATAAAATCCGCGCAAAGCGCGTTTAAGTCTGGATTCGAATCCATCCAGCAAACAAGGAAATCAGCGTTCGACAAGGCACATGCTGATTTTAAAGCGGCTATAGAAAAAGCGAAAAATGATCTGAAGGTTGCGCTTGGAGAATCTCGAAATTCCACAACTACGACGCCGTAGAGAAAAGCGACAAAGCTCGAAGTAGTCAGAAAATAAACCGACCTCAAGTGAGTCGGTTTATTTTTGCCGCGGCGGCTTTCCTCGTCTCCTTGCGGCGTGGTATATTTAAACACATAAATCTCAGCTTTTAAAACATGAACGCCCGTTGGCATAGCAAAGAAATATCTGAAATTTACAAAGAACTTGATTCGCGGGCAGACGGACTCACGCACGCAGAGGCGAAAATGCGGCTTCAGGAATACGGTCCGAATACGCTTAAAGAAACAGCTCCCGAGAAGATCATCTCCATATTTTTTAGGCAGTTCAAAAGTCCACTTATTTATATTCTACTCGCCGCGAGCGTAGCCCTGTTTGCTTTGGGGGACAATTCCGAAGCGTTTATAATCCTTTTTGTGCTCCTCTTTAACGCCTCCATAGGAACCATACAGGAAGGCAAGGCTCAAAACATTCTGCGGGCTCTTAAAAATCTTGTCGAAACCGAGGCGGCGGTAATCCGCGATGGCCGGGAAACGGTGGTGCGTGACAGAGAAATCGTTCCCGGAGATATTCTCCTCCTTCAGGAGGGAGACAAGATTGCCGCGGATGCCCGGATTATACTTTCGCATAATCTCAAAACCGGCGAGGCAGCGCTAACGGGAGAATCAACTCCCGTCCACAAATCTGAAGAAGCGATTAAAAAGGATGTTCCCACATCCGATCAAAAAAATATGGTTTTCAAGGGAACGAATGTTTCGACGGGAAATGGGAGAGCAATTGTAGTCGCGACCGGGGCGAATTCGGTAATCGGAAGCATCGCCCAAAAACTAACAACTCTTGAGGCGGATATTCCTCTCAAGGAGAATATCCGCTACTTGTCCCGGCTCATTGTAATCACGGTTGCGTGTATCACGTCGGCATTATTCATATGGGGCATTGCCGCCGGAAACGGAGTTCGAGAAATGTTTGGCACGGTAATTGGCCTCGCGATATCGATTATCCCCGAAGGGCTACCCATTGTGATGACGCTCGTACTCGCGACCGGCGTGTGGAGGATGAGTAAGCGAAATGCGCTTGTCAAAAAACTTCAAGCAGTTGAAGCTCTCGGCCAGGCGCAGGTTATTGCCGTCGATAAGACAGGAACGATAACGAGAAACGAAATGGTGGTAAGGGAAGTGTACGCAGGCGGCAAATTATTCGGGGTTTTGGGGACGGGATACGAACCGGTTGGCGCGGTTCAGCTTGGCGAGGAACAGATTAACCCTTCACAGTATTCGGCGCTTATATGCTCTGCAAAAATCGGCGCACTTTCGGCTCGCGCTCAAGTTTTTTTCAATGACCAGAAAAATGAATGGAAAATAAGCGGAGATCCGACGGAAGCCGCGCTGCAAGTGTTTTCAAAAAAACTTGGGTTTGACAGGGAAGAGTTGGAAAGAAAATCCAATTTAATCTCGGAAATGCCGTTCGACTACAAAACCAAATATCACGCGACGATTCACGAAATAGGCGGAAAGAATTTTTTGGCTTTAACCGGGGCGCCCGAAGCCGTACTTGAGCTTTGCAAAAAGGTCTATGTGGACGGCAAAGAAAAAGACATGGTAAGCGCGGAGCGAGAACGCGTCGAAGTTATGCATTCGAAGCTACTCCGCGGCGGATTCAGAGTTATTGCCGCCGCCATGGCGAAAAATACCGGAAAAAATCTCGAAGAGAAAACGATCAAAAATTTGACCTTCGTTGCCCTTTTTGCGATAGAGGATTCGCTCCGGCCGGAAGTGCGTGAAGCAACGCGGCTTGCACATGAATCGGGGATGAGGGTGGTAATGATAACCGGCGACCACGTAATCACTGCGAAATCGATCGCCGAGCAGGCCGGAATATTCAAGGAAGGCGACGAAATACTCTCCGGTGCGGAGTTGGACGGAATGTCCGATGTTGACCTCGCGAAGCGGTTGGGAAAAGTGACGGTGTTTGCAAGAGTTACGCCGGAGCACAAGCTTAAATTGATACAGGCGTATAAACGCCGCGGAGAAATAATTGCAATGACGGGCGACGGCGTAAACGACGCGATGTCCTTGATTGCCGCCGACCTGGGCGTCGCGATGGGGAAAATCGGAACGGATGTCGCGAAAGAAGCTGCAGATATTGTGCTTTTGGACGACAACTTCGGAAGCATCGTCGCCGCTATAGAAGAAGGCAGAAACATCTATAAGACCATAAAGAAAGTTATTCTGTATCTTTTTTCCACAAGCGTGGGAGAAGTGCTTACAATCACGGGAGCATTGTTTCTAAGTTATCCCTTGCCGATACTTCCGGCTCAAATTATCTGGCTCAACCTAGTGACGGACGGGTTCTTGGACGTTGCCCTCGCAATGGAGCCAAAAGAGGAAAATCTGCTCAAAAAAGCGTTCAAGAGACCGAAAAAATATATTGTTGATACCCTGATGGCGTGGCGGATGGTCATCATGGCGATCCCGATGATGATCGGAACGCTCATATTGTTCAAATCATATTTTGACATCGGTTCGGCAAAGGCCTGGACCATATCACTCACCGTTCTTTCGGTATTCCAGTGGTTTAATGCATGGAATTGCAAATCGGAAACAAAATCGCTTTTTCGGACAAACCTATTCGCGAACATGTACCTGGTGGGCGCAACCGCTTGTGTCATTTCTCTGCACTTTTTCGCCGTGTACAATCCGTTCATGAACAGGCTACTCAAGACCACGCCCCTCGCGGTCTCCGAATGGGGGATTATAATCGCTGTAGCTTCGTCTATTATCATCGTTGAAGAAATTAGAAAGCTATTCTATCGCAGAATGGAAGCGGGTAAAACCGCTTGACAGTTTGCCTTGGTGGCGCGTATAATCCTGAAGTTAGGTATTCCAAAGATCGCAGGTGCCGATGTTCTGCGAGCGAAAGCGAGCTTAGAACAACGAGCATCCCGCAAAAAAGCGGGACCTCGTACCGGATAAAACCTGCCGAGGAATAGCCCCGACGCATATAGGGTCGGGGAGCCGACCGAAGCGTCGGCTCAAAAATTGCTATTTTTCGATGGCCTTTGGAAAAGGGCCATTTTAATTAACCCCCGATGCAAATAATATAAACGAATGCGAATGACACGAATGGAAATCTATTCGCATCATTAGCATCGCGTTCACATGAATCCCGTTAGAAGCCGCGATCGCTTGGAAATAGTACATATATTAATATGAAAAGTCGCTATCATAAATTAAAAAACCCTAGTGGGTCGCAAATCGCGATCTGCTTCTAAGCGGGATGAAAACAAAAGCGCAAAAAAAAGTTGAGATCGAGAAGGGAAAGAAATTTTTGGCTGAAAGCCATGCCCTTGTTTTTTCTGATTTCGCAAATATCCCGACGAAAGATGTGAGCCGTCTTCGCAGGGAATTGAAAAAAATCGGCAGCAATCTTTTTGTCATAAAAAAGCGGCTTCTCGGCTTGGTTCTCAAAGAGAAAGGAGTTGAAGTTGATCTTGCGAAGTTTAAAACGCAAGTAGCGGCAATTTTTTCAAAGCCGGATATTGAAGGAATCAGCGGCTCGGTTTACAAGTTTTTTTCTTCGCTCGAAGTTCCCGAAGGAAAGGAAAAAAACATATGGACAAGCCGCATTCTCGGAGCGTACGATCTTAATGAAAAAGCATTTATTGACGCGAAGCAGGTTATGGCATTTGGAAAATTGCCTTCTCGAGAAATTGCCCTTGCCCAGGCTCTTGGCATGATTGCCGCGCCGATACGTTCGTTTCTCTACATCCTGAAGCAGAAGGCAGCGCAGACCACCGAAGTTGCACCGGCTTCATCCGTCGAAACTCAATCTACGCAAACAACATAATGAAAAGGTCGCATTACATAGGGGTTAGCCACTAGGGTCTAGTCAATAAAAAAATCCTAAACCCTAGTCACTAGTGGCTATTGGCTATTATCATGGAAAAATTTAACGATTTAATCTCAAAAATAGAATCCCTTAAGGTTTCGGAACTCGCCGAACTCGTCAAAGCGCTTGAAGAGAAATTTGGAATTTCTGCCGCGGCGGCAGCGCCGGCTGGCGGCGGAGCGGCCGCGGGTCCCGCGGAGGAAAAGACAAGTTTTACCGTCATCTTGAAGTCCGCCGGAGCGCAGAAACTGAACGCCATTAAGGCTGTTCGCGAAGTTACGAGCTTGGGTCTTAAAGAAGCAAAAGATTTGGTTGAGGGAGCTCCAAAGACCGTGAAGGAGAATGTAAAGAAAGAAGAAGCGGATGAGATGAAGAAGAAACTCGAAGCCGCGGGAGCGACGGTAGAGATTCAATAAAATCTCGCGTTCTTTTGTCGAACCCGTTTCGACTCGGAAATTTAACTCACTCGCAACGATAAAATGCCGCCCTGGTCGCAACTCCCGGGCGCCCGGCATTTTATCTGCTCGTTCGTGAATTTCTTTCTCGTCTCCACTTGTGGTTCGGCCAAAAGAGCGCTCGATCAAGATTAAGCAGGAATACAAATCAAACAAAGAGGGCGTGGTTGCTCATTCGACCATGCTTCAGGGTCAATCCTGAGGCAGGATTGAAAACCCGCGCCTTTTTTGTTTATGATTGGATAGTGTTCGTTTGGGCACTTAGCCCCGACGCCTGCAAGGGTCGGGGAGCCGACCGAAGCGTCGGCTCTCAGTTCAAATGGCATACGTTTATATTCTGGAAAGTACAAGAGATGGGAGATATTATATAGGAAGTTGTGTTGATATCATTGATCGGTTGCATCAACACAAGAGTGGCTGGACACCATCCACTAGACGGTTCGGAGGTTTTAATTTGGTGTTAAAACAAGAATATCATAAACTATCAGAAGCTCGTGCCGTGGAAAGAAAATTGAAAAAATTGAAAAGGAAAGATTATTTAAGCAAAATTGTCCGTGAAGGAAAAATACATTGGCGTCCTTAGCTCAGTGGCAGAGCATTGCATTCACATTGCAAGGGTCGCTGGTTCGATCCCAGCAGGACGCACACATTTAGCCCCGACGCCCGTAAGGGTCGGGGAGCCGACCGAAGCGTCGGCTCTCAGTGGTAGAGCGTTCCGTTCACATCGGAAAGGTCACAGGTCCGATCCCTGTAGTGCCCACTGCCCAAGTCTTACGGCAGCGCTGCATTCACATTGCAGAGATACCTGGTTCGAATCCGGGTGCGCTCACGAGTTGTCTTCCATCATAATTGAAAAAACTCCTGAAATACGTACAATAAGTGTGCGGATTTGCCCTCGTAGTCAGCCCCGACGCTTGCCTACGGCAAAATCGGGGAGCCGACAGAATCGTCGGCTTTGGTAGACCCTGTCTGTCGGCAGGCAGGGCAACTCCCTTTGGAGTAGGGCTCTCGCTGGTTCGCTCATTAAAAATAAATATGATAAGAGTGATAAGAGTAAAACAAGATAACTATTTTGTGCGCCCATAGCTCAGTTGGTAGAGCAGGTCCCTTTTAAGGACAAGGTCGTAGGTTCGATCCCTACTGGGCGCACAAAATTGTGATCAATACTCAATAAGCGCAACTATGTGTTTTCGCATTACTCCCGCATGTTATTCTTTACTTTTTATATAAAGATGTTATACACTTACCCCCATTAGCCCATGCGGAAAAACCCAAAGTTTTTTTTAGCAACAATAGTCGTTCTGGCGGTTGTAGCCGCCGTTTTCGTCTACCCCAAATTCTGGGGAGCAAATTGGCTTCCGTGGAAACTTGGGCTCGATCTTGTTGGAGGAAGCCACCTTGTCTACAACATCGACCTCTCCAAGATCGCGGAAAGCGATAAGGATTTGGTCGTAGGCGGCATTCGGGATGTTATCGAAAAAAGAGTAAACCTCTTTGGCGTAAGCGAGCCGCAGGTATTTACCGCGAAAGCAGGAGGAGACGCGCAACTCGTTGTTGAGCTAGCGGGAATTAAAAATATTTCTGACGCTATAAAACAAATAGGGGAGACGCCGCAATTGGATTTCCGGGAAGTTGAACAAAATGGATCCTCAACCACGTTCATTCCCACAAACTTAACCGGACGATACGTCTCCGGCGCCCAGCTCACGTTTGATCAAACCACCGGCGCGTCGCAGGTTGCGATCACGTTCAATGACGAGGGAGCGAAAATCTTTGAAGAAATGACCGGAAGGAACGTGGGAAAACCCATTGCGATTTTTCTTGACAACAATCTTATTGAAGCGCCGACCGTCCAGCAGAAAATATCCGGCGGGCAAGCAGTGATCACGGGAAGTTTTTCCGTGAGCGACGCGCGGCAGCTTGTTGAGCGGTTTAACGCAGGCGCGCTTCCAGCACCCATCACTCTCATAAACCAACAAACGATCAGTCCGACCTTGGGAGCTGATTCGCTCCGGAAGGTAATCGTCGCAGGAGCGGTGGGTACGCTTCTGGTGATGGTATTCATGATGATGTATTACGGAATGTTCGGCGTTTTCGCATCGTTCGCACTTCTCATATACATCGCCCTCACACTCGGACTTTTCAAACTCATTCCGCTTTTCACGATGTCTCTTGCGGGACTTGCCGGATTTGTGCTTACCATCGGCATGGCTGTTGACGCGAACGTGCTTATTTTCGAGCGAATCAAAGAAGAATTGAAGCGCGGACTTCCGAAGACGGGCGCGGTTGAAGAAGGTTTCCGCCGAGCGTGGCCGTCGATACGCGATTCCAATATTTCAACTATCATAACTGCCATTATCTTATATCTCTTTACGTCGAGTTTCGTTAAGGGATTCGCGCTTACGCTTTTAATCGGCGTATTGGTGAGCTTGTTCAGTGCGATTACGACCACAAGATTATTCCTGCGGATTTTCATCGGCGGCAAAACAAAAAGTCGAAAGTTAGAAGTTAAAAGTTAAAAGTTATGTTAAACATCGTAGGAAGGAGAAACATGTATTTCGCGATTTCGGCTGTCGCTGTTGGCGCGGCAATAGCCGCTATCGCCTTTTTCGGTTTCAAAGAAGCGGTTGATTTCAGCGGGGGAACGCTTTGGCAGTTCAGAGTAAGCGGTGAAAATTCCGCTGTTTCTGACATAAAGAAAATTTTCCAAACAAATTTTGCGCACGAAGAAGTGGCTATCAGCTACGACGAACAAAATAATGTTCTACTTGCCCGTCTTAAAGAAATAAACGAGTCCGATCATCAGGAATTTTCGAAAATTTTAAAGGGAAAGTTCGGGAGTTTTCAAGAATTGAGTTTTCAGTCAATCGGGCCGTCGATCGGGTCCGAGCTTAGAAAAAACGCGGTCATTGCGATGATGCTCGCGTTTATCGGAATTTCGCTCTATATCGCGTACGCTTTTCGAAAAGCATCGCGACCGATAAGTTCCTGGAAGTACGGAGTGGTTACGCTTATCACGCTTTTTCATGATGTCGCTATTCCGGCAGGGCTTCTCGCGTTCCTCGGTCATCAGCTGAATGTCGAGATAGATGGGAATTTCGTCGTCGCGCTTCTTGTTGTGGTGGGTTTTTCGGTACACGATACAATCGTCGTATTCGATAGAATCAGGGAAAATCTCATCCTCAATCGCGGCAGATTGAAGTTTGCGGAGATCATAAACGAGAGCGTCAACCAAACGCTTGCCCGGTCCATAAATACATCGCTTACGCTCATTCTCGTTCTCATAAGCCTCTATTTTGTAGGCCCGACAAATCTCCAATACTTCATTTTGACGCTTGTTGTAGGGGTAACAACCGGTATTTACTCTTCAATCTTTATTGCAAGTCCGGGACTTTTGCTTGTGGGCGGGAAAAGCGCAAAAAGCTAGTTATGCCTTGGAAGTATTGCGTTTTTCGAGGTTTTCCACAGGTGGGGTTGACGGATTAGCTTTAAATGTTTTATAATAGAAAACATAAGAATATGATTTCAGCGCAAAAGACAATCAACTCATTGCTCGCGCATCTTACGCCTCGCCAAAAACAGGTTATTGAGTCGCGCTTCGGGCTTGGAAAGGGAAGGGAAATCGAAACGCTTGCCGCGATCGGGAATAGAATTGATATAACCCGCGAGCGCGTCCGGCAGATAGAAAAAGCGGCTCTCTTGGAAATCAAGCAGCATATTTCGAAAGACAACGTTTCAACCGAAATCGTGAATCGGCTGGTTAAATATATTAAAAACTGCGGCGGAGTAATCCGGAAGGACGCGCTTTTGAATTATGCGAAAGAGTTTATCGAAGGAATCCATGACAATCACATAGCGTTTCTTCTCGAAGGATCCGCCGCTTTTTCCGTTCACCAGGAGGATAAAGATTTTCACCCGTTTTATTACGCGGATAAGGAATCATTCCAGACGGCGAAAGTTCTTATAAACGACTGGGCGCTGTTTCTTAAGAATAAAAAGTCCGATGCATTGAGCGGCCTCTATAAAAAACACCTCGAAGATTTCATTAAAATGAAGGGGATAACCAAGACTGAAGCAGAGCACATGTTGAGCGTCACGAAGAAAATCCATTCAAATCCGTTCGGCGATGTCGGGTTGAGCGATTGGCCGGAAATAAACCCGAAGACAACCCGGGACCGGATTTATCTCGTATTGAAGAAAAAAAAGAAGCCGCTCCACTTTGAAGAAATAACAGAAGCGATTAATGACGCGAAATTAAGCGCCCAGCTCGCGCTTGCTCCGACGGTACACAACGAACTTATCAAAGATGTGCGGTTTGTGTTGGTTGGCCGCGGAATGTATGGCCTCAAAGAACACGGCTACGAGCCCGGAATAGCGCGGGATGTTATTCATAGAATCTTAAAAAAGCACGGACCGTTGTCGACGGAAGAAATAATCCAGAAAGTAAACGAGCAGCGCTTCTTTAAGCCGAATACGGTCATCATAAATCTGCAGAATAAAAGCTTCTTCGAGCGGCTTCCGGACGGCAATTACAGAGTGCAGGAAGCATAAATCAGGGCAATGGCTTTCGGCCGTTTGCCGCGTTTTGTCGCACCATGCTTCGTGTTGCGTCACGCTTTGCCGGCAATTTCCTACGGGGTTATAATAACAGCACGGGAATACGCGCATGGATTTTCTTCAGCTTATATCGTCCTCGCAAGATTTAATTTGGCTTTTTGGACTAGCGGCCTTTTTTGCCGTTGTTTTTCCGCTTGCTCAATCAACATGGCTTTTTTGGAAGCAAGAAGAATTTAAGGAAAAAATGCCGTTCATTCTTGTGGAATTGCGCATGCCTCGAGAGGTTCGAAAAAGCCCGAGAGCTATGGAGCAAATATTGTCCGCCATTCACGCCTTGAGAAATTTTGCAGGAGACTTCGGTGAACTATGGATTGATGGAGAAATAACACGGTGGTATTCCCTTGAAATGGTGAGTTTCGGAGGCGAAGTGCACTTTTATTTGCGCATGTATAAGAAACAGCGCGATCTTATTGAAGCCGCGTTTTACTCGTACTATCCGGATATAGAAATAATCGAGGTGGAAGATTACACAAAACGGTTTCCGAAAAATGTCGGCGAGTTATACCAACGGGGATACGATATGTGGGGAAGCGAGCTCATGCTCGTTCGAGAGGCCGCGTACCCAATAAAAAGCTACCTTGATTTCGAGGCAGTTGACGAAGAAAAACAGTACGATCCCATATCGCTCGCTCTCGAGGTTCTGGGGAAAATTAAGACCGAGGAAATTATCGCGGTCCAAATTCTTATCGAGCCCGCTTCCCATACATGGAAAGATGAATACAAGGAATTGGTTGAAAAACTTCGCAACAATGAAGATAAGCAGGAAAAAGCGTCTTCTGGAAAATCGTCGTATGTAAGAAAAATTGAATTTGAGGGCATTTTGCCCCACTTTCCAATTGAAAAAAGAGGAGAAGATAAAAAAGATGATTTTGGCGGCTTGCGAAAATCATTTCTCCGAACCCCGGGAGAAACAGACGTACTGACAGCCGTCGAAGAAAATCTTTCGAAACCTGCGTTTGAAACGATCATCCGTTTTATCTACTTTTCACCGAAGGAACTTTTTTACGATACGTTTCCGCGGAGGGGAATTATGGGAATTTTTAACCAATATTCTTCTTCTGATCTAAATTCATTCATAAGAAACGAACCCACGGCTACCCGCACAAAAATATGGCATTGGCCGCATATTGCTCCCGCCTCTCGAAACGAATATAAAAAACAGCGTCTCATGATCAATTACCGGCACAGGGAGATGACACATCATACGTTTATGGGAAAACTTTTAACAAGCCATCGGTTCAATTTTAATTTCAAGTCCAAAAAATTCATCATGTCGAACCGGTCGATCGCCACTATCTTCCATCCACCCACTTTCATTGTACTTACCGCCCCGCATATTAAGAGAGTTGAGAGCAGAAAGATGGGCCCGCCCGCCGGACTTCCGATTTATGGCGGCGAAGAAGATATACAGAAATACAAATAAACACGCGCATTAATGAATACAACCGGCTTCGAAGGTTTCAATTCTCAAATTATCGTGCCCTTCATTCAGATGCTGATCTTGATTTTTGTCGTGTTGGACATCGCGGCTCTGGCCATGTTTCTCTACTCATTGAAGAAATCCATGAAATACCGCCCTGATTTTGATCTGGGAATTAAAAAAGCGAGAAAGCTTTTAACGTTGCGGGAAAAAATGGTTATGGAGCGCTGGAATTCCGCGGTTGCAAAACTTGCGATCAATTCGCCGGAGGCGGCGCAGACGGCCATCATTGAAGCGGATAATTTGGTAAATGACGCGCTCAAAGAGCTTGGGTTTGCCGGTGAAACTCTCGCGGACAGATTGTCAAATCTTGATCTTGAAGACTTGGAACACGACGAAGAAGTTTTTGCCGCGCATCGTCTGCGAAAGGAGCTGACCAACACGCCGGGGTTTGTGGTAAGCGTCGCGGACGGGAAAAAAGCCGTCGCCGCGTATGAAGCGTTTCTCGTGGAACTCGGTCTTCTCGGCGAACCGCCGGGACAAAGTTCTCACTAAAGTAATATCTAAAATCAGACATCTTAAAGATTTTAGATTTGAGATAAGAGGTATTAAATATTTACGATGCCCAAGCCTGGAAAAATCCAAATAATCAAATACGCTCCGCCGCCGTCGGAGCTTCCGATATACGGCCAGCTCGACCCGACGGAGGTTTCTTTCATTGGACGAACGAATTACGTCGCCTCGCTCGAAGAGAAAAAATTTATTTTCGGCATCAAGCGCGTTGATCGCAGGCGGCATCTCTATATTGTCGGTAAAAGCGGAGTGGGGAAGTCAAAGCTTCTTGAGCTTCTTTTGCGGCAAGATATCGCGCACGGCCACGGGCTGTGCCTTATGGATCCCCACGGAGACGTGATTGAGGCCATTCTCGATTTCATACCGGAGAATCGGGTTGAAGACGTGGTTATAATCGATCCTACGGATATGAGCCATCCGGCTTCTTTCAATCCGCTCCAAAATGTTGATCCGGGGTTTAAGCATCAACTCGCGCAGGGGTTGATTGAGGTTATGGAAAAGCAATTTGGCGCAAACTGGACGCCGCGCCTCGAGCACGTCTTTCGATTCACGGTTCTCGCGCTTCTCGACTATCCGCACGCAACGATGCGCGGCATGATCTCGATGCTTACCGACCGGAACTATCGTCAGAAGGTTGTGGAATATATCGAAGACGACATGGTAAAGCGTTTCTGGGCAATCGAATTCGCCGACTGGTCGGAAAAGTTCGACACGGATGCGATTATCCCGCTCGTGAACAAACTCGGCCAGTTTTTGTCTGATCCGCTTTTGCGCAACATCTTCGGTCAGAAAGAAAATAAAATAAACCTCGAAGACGTGATGAACACGCGGAAAATCCTTCTTATTAATCTTTCGAAGGGGCGCTTAGGGGAAGAAAATTCGAGTTTCCTCGGAGCGATGCTTATTACGAAGCTCAAGCAGGCTGGTATGGCGCGCGCTTCGATACCCGAAAGGGATCGTATAGATTTTTACGTGTATGTGGATGAGTTCCACAACCTCGTAACGGAGACCTTTGAAAATATTCTTTCCGAAGCCCGAAAATACGGTATGTGCCTTACCGTTGCGCACCAATACATCCGCCAGCTTATCCCGCGCGTGCAGGCGGCGGTGCTCGGCAATGTCGGAAGTATTATCGTTTTCCGCGTCGGAGGAGACGACGCGGTAACTCTAAAACCGGAACTCGCGCCGATTTTCGATGTGAAAGACATGATAAACCTTGGCATGCAGGAGTTTTATATCAAGATGATGATAGACGGAGAGTCGTACGACCCGTTTTCCGCCGAAACGCTCAAAGTGCTCCCGGCGACTCATCGCTCGTTTAAAAAAGAAATAATAGAACGCTCCCGCACGAAATACACCATTCCCGCAGACGCGGCAAAAAAATTGATTCAAGAAGAAGAGTCTTCTATCATCCGAAGCGCCCAGGAAAAGGCGATTATCGAAGGGAAGGGAAAAAATGAAGCCGACGCGGAAGAAAAAATAGCAGAAAAAAAAGGGGAAGGAACACCCGAACCGCTGATATGACATTTCCGAATGTCATCCCCGCGCAGGCGGGGATCCAGATCAAAAAGAGCTCTGGATTCCCGATCCCGCCTCCATTGAACTACGGACGGGCAGGCAAGTCGGGAATGACAGTGGTGATATTCAAAGTATGAAATTTACGATCTCGAACACGCATTATAATCTTAGCGATCTGGCGCGAAGGATAAGCTATAAGCCGATCGGACACACCGAACACGGGGAACTAAACGCCGTTCGCCCGCTCTCCGGCGATTATCCCCGTTTCCACGCCTACATCTTGGAAGGCAAGGGTGGTATAGAATTCAGCCTTCACCTCGACCAAAAGCGGCCGTCATACGAAGGTTCAACAGCGCACAGCGGGGACTACAACAGCGATCTGATACAAGAAGAGGCGAGGAGAATTCAGGAAGTGCTCGCTTCCGCGAAGCCCGTAAAGAAAAACCCCTTCTTTCCCGATTAGATACACCAATTCTTACTCTTTCTAATTCGCGCGAATAAGAAAATATGAATCAAGAAATTAAAATTTGTCAAAACCCAGACGCTTCGGTCGGGGCTCCGACCCAGGAGGCGTCGGAGCTGTAAAAATTCAATGCCCAGCCCCGAACAAAAAATTTGCCAGAATTGTAAAATCCAGTTCGCCATAGAGCTGGAGGACTTAGATTTCTACAAGAAGATAAATGTTCCGCCACCGACGTGGTGCCCGGAGTGCAGACTTATTAAACGCCTCTCGTGGAGAAACGAGCGGTCGCTTTTCAGACGAAAGTGCGATCTATGCGGAGAAGGACATGCGCTAAGTGCGGTAAGGCGATAAAAACATCGTATTCGCCAGACAGGCCTGAAATAGTGTATTGCGAAATATGCTACCAGGCAGAAGTAGCATAGACGTAAGTAGAAAAGCGATGCTACCATTAAGCCGTGGTCACTATGGAAACAAGGCTGTGCGTATCATGTAAAAAGCAGTTTTCCCTCGACGCGACCGATTTAGGATTTTACGAAAAGATGGGCGTGCCGCCGCCTGCGCTTTGTCCCGAATGCCGATTCAAGCGGCGTGCAGTGTTTCGCAACGAACGGACGCTCTATAAAAACACGTGCAAGCTTTGCGGCAAATCGGTTGTTACGATGTTCCACCCTCGGTCACCGTATATAATCTACTGCAATGACTGCTGGCTTTCGGACAAGTGGGACGCCAAAACATATGCCCAAAGCTACGATTCCTCTCGACCGTTCTTTGATCAACTCGGGGAGCTTTCACAGAAAGTGCCAAAGTCAGCGACGTACTCAAGTATTCATACGGGCCCGAACATCAACAGCGAGTATACGAACTTTGCCGGCGGGAATAAGGACTGCTATTTGTGCTTCAATTCAGGCCCGAAGAACGAGAATTGCGCCTACTCGCGCGGGCTCATGAACTCCCGAGACACATTCGACACATACTTCGGGCAGGAAACCGAGCGGACGTATGAAGGTGTAAATGTGCAAAAAAATTCCGGCGTTGCCTGGGGGCAAAATATTTTGGAGTGCCTCGATTCTTGGTTTCTCTTGAACTGTTCTGGTGTGCAAAATTGTTTCGGCTGTGTGAACCTCCGACACAAGTCATATTATTTTTTAAATGAGCGGCTTTCGAAGGACGAATGGAAAAAGAAAGTATCAGAAATCGTCGGAAGCTACCGAAATATCGAAAACTTCAAAAAAAAGTTTGAGGAACATTTTAAGAAATTCCCGCGGCGCGAAAACAATAATCTCAAATCGGTCAATTCCACCGGAGAGTACATCTTTGAATCTAAGAACTGCCAATCGGTTTTCGAAGTCGCAAACGGCGAAGATCTTCGATACGTATTTTCGGTAAAAGTACTGAAGGATAGCTATGATCAGATCGGGCATGGCCGCAACTCGGAACTCCTCCTTGAAGGGGTTGGCGTTGGGGTCTCGCAAAAAGTGATAGCCGGCTGGTGGGTAGAGAGCTGCCACAATGTAGAATACTCATTTGCAACACGCTCAAGCGAATATTGTTTCGGATGCGACGGCGTGCGGAATGGCAAATATTCTATTTTAAATAAGCAATACGGCGAAGAAGAGTATAAAAAACTGCGCGTAAAGATTATTGAAGAACTCAAATCTAAAAATCTTTACGGGCTTTTCATGCCCCCGGAACTTGCGTTTTTTGGGTACAATGAAACGGTCGGGCAGGATAATTTGCCACTTATTAAGGAAGAAGTGCTCGCGCAAGGTTTTAGATGGCAAGACGATATCCCCGCAACGCGTGGGCAGGAAACTTTGAAGCCGGAGCAGATTCCGGACCATATAAAAGACGTTTCAGATTCAATCTTGCGTGAAACGCTCGCGTGCGTTTCGTGCGGCAGAAATTACCGCCTCATTAAGCCGGAGCTTGAAATGTACAGAAAGGCGCTTATCCCGATCCCGCGAAGATGTTTTAATTGCCGGCATACTGAACGGCTCGTCCGCCGCGGACCATTTAAGCTCTTTGACCGGAAATGCGACAAATGCGGAAAAGGGATTAAAACAAATTTCGCGCCGGATAGGCCGGAAATCGTGTATTGCGAAAGTTGTTATCAAAATGAAGTTATCTAATTCAAAGGTCGAAAAGAAAAAATCATTATGGTCATAATTTATTCAACATTTAAAAACACCGAGGAGGCGGTGAAAATCGGCAAGCTTATTTTAGATAAAAAACT
>Ga0155886_140_pt1 | contig 44111 bp, 38 predicted proteins | sample RifCSPlowO2_01_FD_107540 | JGI IMG/M metagenome (GOLD analysis project Ga0155886, IMG submission 107540) | Candidatus Ryanbacteria bacterium RIFCSPLOWO2_01_FULL_48_26 | reverse complement strand
AGCTCCGGCGAAGCGGGCGCGAGGCAGAGGAATTTTTCAGTAAGAAAAAAATCCGACTTCAAAACCCCGCCGTTATCGGATGAATAAACTATCTACACCCCAAGCGCACGCATATACCAACTTATCACTTCCTGCCCCCAGAAAAAAATTATCACTGCCGCAAAAGCAAGGAACGGCCCGAATGGCAAGGCGCTTTTAAGATTTTTTTTGCCGGCCGCTATGGCGCACGCGCCGTACAGAGCCCCGATGACGAAACTAAGCGCGATAACGAGAATAATATCCGGCCAGCCAAACATAAGACCAAGCGGAATTACGAGCTTCAAATCTCCCATCCCCATGCCCTTACCCCGCGTTATTCCGATAATCAAGGCAAAAATAACTCCGGCGGCGCAAGCGGCAAGAATATGATTTATCCACACGTTTTTCGGAAAACCGAAAATGAGGGCGTACTGCCCGACGAAAGAAGTGTTCGCGATCTCGCCGCGCAATGCGACAAAGAAGGTAGTCACGGCCCCCATGAACCCCAAAAAAATATTCGCCTCGTCAGGGATAATATAGAGCCGCTTGTCTATGAGTACAACAAGAAGCAAGGTTAAAAATACAAGAACCCAAAGCGCCGGATAAAAGTAGTTGGAAATTAGAAATTGCCCGCCGGAGGCGGGTCCGCCCATGGCGGAAATCCGCCACGGAACGAAAACGCATATCAAACCGGCGAGCAATTCAACTATCAAATACTGAACGCTGATTCGGCTCTTGCACCTCCGGCACCGTCCGCGCTGGAATAGGAAACTCAAAATCGGTACGAGCTCAAACCACCGCAAGACGTTTGAGCACGTCGGGCAATGAGACCTCCCGCCAATGCTATGCGCGTCAAAAATAAAACGCTTCGAATCATAGCGAACCGCCAGAACATTAATAAAACTTCCGAGAGCGGCGCCGAAAACAAAAAGAAGTGGGTTCACTGACTTATTATACCCTAGAGAATATCTGAAAACCCCACACATCCTACGTTTCTGTCATTCCCGCGAAAGCGGGAATCCAGACCTTATTCCAATGGAAACGGGAATCCAGTTGTTCATAGCTTTCTGGATCCCTGATCGAATCAGAGATGACATACAAGGGGTTTTTAAACACATCCCGGAACGGTGCGGAGGAAACCAAAAAGCCCCGCTATGGGGGCTTTTTGAAAAAAAACGACCGCGGTCAGATCAGAAACTAGAACTGAATGCAGTAGTCTCTATTGGCATCATCGCAGGGCACACCGAAAACGGTGCCATCAGTATCCTGCTGGAAAACATTGTTATCTGTTTCAAGCACAGCCTGCAAGACGTATGAAGTCCCGTTTAAGCCACGCGCGTAGTGATAATCAACGCCAGCAAGTGGATCATTCGGCGTTTTGCCAGCAGGAATAAGCGCGGAACCCTCTAATACTTCACCCAACCCACCAGCCCCGACCCAAGCAACAAGAGTATCATCAGCGATGCCGCCCCCCGCACACGTGCCTCCCGATATGGCAGCCCCCGGATAAAAACCGCATGCGTTGTAATAGAGCTGTAAGATGGATTGCATCTGGCGCAAATCGGCGATTCTCCGCGCGTCCCTGCCTGCTTTTTGCGCCGGAGCGAGACTTATAAGCGCGATTGAGGCGAGAACAGCGATAATGGCGATAACAACAAGCAACTCAATAAGCGTAAAACCTTTGTTCTTTTGAAACATAAATCTTAAGAATGATAATTAATCTGTTCGACCTTTTTGGCTTACACGCAAACCAGCCATGTACACAAAGTATACCATATCCGATATTCTGCGTTTCACAATTCAATACCCCAACCTCCACCTAAAGCATATTCAAAGAAACCTCCCCGCATGTCATTCCCGCGAAAGCGGGAATCCAGAAAGATACAAAAGAAACCTTGATTCCCGCCTTCGCGGGAATGACAAAAATGCACGATATATATGGGATTTTCAGACGCGCTCTAATGTATGCTCTGCGTAAGTTTGAAAATCGGCATTAATATCGCGGCAAAAAGCAACGCGACCGCAACACCGATAGATATAATCAAGAGCGGCTGAATAAGCTCCACGATGCGGCCAATGGTTTCGTCCGCTTCGCGGCCGTAGAACGTCGCGAGACGGCCGAAAATCTGCTCGATCCGCCCCGTTGTTTCGCCAACCGCCACCATATGGGGAATAAGCGGCGGGAAATAATCCGGGTATTTTGCAATGCTTTTCGATAAAAGCTCGCCTTGCCGGAGATTTTCCGCGATCTCGTGCATGATATCCCGATAGAGCACATTCCCAACCATGTGACCGATGATTTCGATTGCTTGCGCAATCGGGATCCCGCCATGAATAAGAAGCTGCGCCGCGCTTGAAAATCTCGCGACAACCATCGGCAAATATATTTTGTTTATGAGCGGAAGCTTTATCTTTGCATCATCGAAAATCGCCCGCCCTTCTTCGGTGCGGATATACTCAAAAAATATTACAGCGAAAGCGCCCGCGGTAATCGCGATGACATACCACCATGTCGTGAGAAAATCTCCCGTACCGAGTAAAATCTTAGTGAGAACCGGAAGATCGACGCCCGACTCTACGAAAATCGGCTTGATTTGGGGAAACACAAACAAAACCATAATAAGGGCAACGACGATAAAAAGCACCACGAGGATGATCGGATAAATCATCGCCGAAATCGCCTTTTCCACGAGAACCGCCTCCTTTTCCGTATAGTCCGCTAGAAATCCGGAGATCTCGTTTAAGTTGCCGGTAATCTCAGCCGCCCGGACCATCTCAACATAAAACTCCGGAAAAACATTTCCCTGCCGCTCCATTGCTTGGGAAAACGAAAGTCCGGCATCAATGTCTTCCGCCATTTGGAAAACGGTATTTTGGAGCGTTTTATTTCCGGTTTGTTCGTACAAACTTCGGAGCGCGGCATTCAAGGGGAGGCGCGCTTCGAGAAGCACGGAAAGCTGGCGGGTGAAAATCACCATGTCTTTCCGCTTGACGCGAGCGAAATAACTTAAGAGCACATCGTACCAACGCGCTTTCTTGGCGGACTCCAACGAGAGAATGAACAAGTCATGCCCCGACAAAATATTTGCCGCGGAGCCGCGGCTTCCCGCCTCGACAAAACCAACCTGCATATCGCCTTCTTTAGTCTTTGCTTTATATTTGAACTTCATGCCGGTTTAAGCATCAAGTATATCACGTATCGCACACAAAAATTTTCATTTTCCCCGACACTTCCTGACACTTGACGCATGATACATGACACATTCCGCATTACATCCTCTCAAGCAATATCCGCAACTCCGCCGGATTAAGAGAATACAACTCGGCATTTTCAAGCGACACTTCTTTATTTTTTACGAGATGCACCAGAGATCTATTTAAAGTGATCATTCCTTCTTGAAGACTGGTTTCTATGACAAGGTCTATTTGATATATCTTCCTTTCCCTGATGAGATTTCTAATCGCTGGGTTTACAATCATAATTTCCATTGCAGGAACTCTACCGCCGGAAAGCCGCGGTAAAAGGCGTTCGGAAACAATTGCAACAAGAGTCGCCGCGAGCTGGGAAGTAACTTGGGTCTGCTGGTCAGCCGGGAATGAATCGATGATGCGATCGATCGTCTGCGATGCAGAGTTAGTATGGAGCGTCGAAAACACCAAATGGCCTGTCTCTGCCGCAGTCATGGCCGTCGCGATGGAAACCGCATCGCGCATCTCACCGATCATGACAACGTCCGGGTCTTGCCGCAACACGTTCCTCAGGGCCGCGTGGAACGATGGCGTGTCACTCCCAACCTCGCGTTGAGAAATAATAGACCGGTCTTGCGTAAATAAGTACTCAATCGGGTCTTCGATCGTAATAATGTGATCTGACCGGGTATGGTTCACCTTATCAAGAATCGCCGCGAGGGTTGAGGATTTTCCATGTCCCGCAGGACCCACGGCCAACACAAACCCTTGCGACAATTTTCCAAACTCATGGAGGATCGGCGGAAGACCGAGTTCGTCAATGCTTTTGATGCGGGCCTGAATCAAGCGGAGCGATGCCGCAAGATACCCACGCTGAAAATACACGTTCACGCGAAACCGGGCTTTATCTTCGAAGCTATAGGCAAAATCAAGCTGCCGCTCTCGAAGCAGTCGTTCCCGCTGGTCGCCTAAAAGAAGCTCAAAAATCAAACCCTCGGCAATCTCCGGCGTTGTTATTGCTTCTTTCTGAATCGGCACAAGCACTCCGTCGACTCTGATCGTCGGCCTTCTGCCGACGGCTATATGCAAATCAGACGCATTTTGCTTCGCGGTAATTATTAACAGTTCCCGTAATTTTTCTTTATAGTCTTCCATGAAAAAAGTTAAAGGTTAAATCTCAAAAGGCAAAAGCTTCGTTTCTGACTTGATTCTACCATATTTCTAGAACCATTACGTCATAAATTTTGAGATTTAAGTTTTGAGTTCGCTATATCTCCTGCGTTCCCCGCACTACCTCCTCAATCAAAACTTTTCCTTCAAGCGCGTTGAGGACGCCGTCTTGTCGGAGAGTAATCATTCCTTGCCGCTTTGCTTCCTCGGTGAGCTTTTGAAGCGTGGGACCGCTCACAATAATTTCCTCGACCTCCGGAGTCATTTCGAAAACCTCATGAAGCGATATTCTGCCAACAATACCTTTCCCCTTGCACTGGGCGCACCCGCGAGCATGATAAACTTTATACGGCTCTGGATATTTATCTCTGACCTCTTTTGATAAACTGGCCATCGCCCTCCGTATAATTTCAAGAACATCGGGAACCGGATCATCTGATGTTTTGCAGTTTTGGCAAAGTTCGCCAACCAATCTCTGCGACATCATGATATTGAGCGATACCGGCAATAAAAATGGCTCTACCTTCATGTCGATAAGCCTTGGAATGACGCCGGCGGAGTTATTCGTGTGGAGCGATGAAAGAACCACGTGCCCGGTAAGAGCCGCTTGCACTGCAAGCCCGGCAGTTTCAGAATCCCGAATTTCGCCCACCATAAGCACATCCGGATCTTGCCGGAGAATCTGCCGCAGGCCAGACGCAAAATCATACCCAATCTCCGGCCGTACCTGGGACTGGTTTATGCCTTCGACAAAATATTCGACTGGATCTTCAAGACTCACAATATTTACATTTTCCTTGTTGATAGTTTGAAGAATGGCGTAAAGCGTTGTGGTTTTTCCGGAACCCGTCGGTCCGGTGGCAAGAATCATGCCATACGGCTTTTCGAGCGCGGCGTTCAAAACATCAAGGTTTCTGTATCTAAATCCAAGACTTTCCAATTTCTTAAGGCCAGCTCGAGGATCAAGAACCCGGATCGCCATCTTCTCACCCAAAGGGGTTGGAAACGTCGCTACCCGAAAATCGATATCCCTATCGGATACCCGCGTTCGAAAACGACCTCCCTGAGGAATTCTCGACTCGTCTATCTTCAGGCTTGAAATGACTTTTACCCTCGAGACCACAGGCTGGGACAATTCAACGGGAAGCGACGCGACTTCCCGCAAATCTCCGTCAATCCTAAAACGGACCCGCAGATAATGTTCCATCGGCTCAATATGAATATCCGACGCCCTGCTTGCTAATGCCTCTTTAAATGTATCCGCGACAATTTTGATAATGGGCGCCTCCTCACCTTCTCCCCCTTCTTCCAAATGAATAATTTTTCGTCCGCTCTTGCCGGATTTAATATTGAGCTGCTGGACAGCGCGCTCAAGCTCGGTGCGATACGGAGAATATTTCCTGAGAGCGCCTTTCCAATCGCTAAAAGACATGAGATACACCCCAAGATTGAGGTGCTCGTTGCGAGCGATAAATCGGAGGGCTTCCTGCGCTTTTGGATTATCAGGGTGAAGCATCCCAACTATCAGCAAATTATCTTTCTTCGCTATCGGAATCGCTTCGTACGTACGGGCAGTTTCTTCCGGCACAAGCGTCAACAATTCTTCCGTTATAATCTCCGGGTCAATTTTTTTGTACGGGATCCCGAGCATTTTACTTTTGACCTCCGCAACACGGACATCGTCTACGAGCCTGTCGGTAATAAGAATCGTCTCAACGCTCTTCCCGGACAAAAGAGCGTCTTTTTTAACTTTTTCGGAAATTACTTGGTCGAGAAGCCCCGCTTTCTGTATTTCCTGTAATAGCTCTTGATCGGTCATGGAAATATCAAAAAATAAATATCAAAAAATAGAAACGACGAACGACGGACATTGCTTGAACGATTCAATATTTTTGATTTTTCATTTTTTCTTCCGAAGGAGGATCTGCCTCCGGCGGACATTTTTGATTTATTCATTATATAGATACTCACGGAATCAAAAACGGATTGCTCCGTCCGACACTCGCCGGCGACAGCAATGGAACGTATTGCTTGAGCGACTGAAAATCTGGACTGTTTACAACCTCTTCCGGATTAAGCGTTACTTGCGCGAGCGGATCTATATTCCTATAACTTGACGGGGAAGCAACATCTACAAGCTCCGGCTTTTTAAAAAATATGAAATACGCGGTTATCCCGACAACAATAAGTAAAAAAAGCCAGATCGTAAGATTTACAATATCAATTTTTTTCTCGCCTTCTTCGGAAACCACTATTGCCATATATAAAATAGTCTAACTCAAATCCCGCCGGAAACAAAATAATTTCAAAAGTTGTGTGAAAAACCTAAATATACACTAGGAGGTCGCGTACATTCGCGTTTTCTGCGAGAAATAACCATATTTTAAGCCCCAACCTATGGACTTTGGTAATATGTTGAAACAGAAAAACTGAAGGTGTATTTCTCTATCACTTGGGGGGTTTTATCCTTACCGATGTTAATAACCGGACTCATTGAAAGCGTCTTGATATCGAATATCCGTATGTTCGACTGCAATTGGGAAAGAAACTCTTTAAAATCATCGTATGAACCGACAAGTACGGTTGAAAGCGAGAGAGTGCCTATTGGCCGTTGAAGCGCCAACGCAAGATTCGAAGGATCTAATCCTTTTGCTTGTGAAGACACACTCGACAAACCGGGAACGGAAATCTTAACATCCTTAAACTGCAAATTATTATTTTGCGACAATCCGTAGAGTTGCGTCACCGCGCCAGAAACGTCTGGATCAGTCGGCAAAACCAAGGAAACCGTCTGCTGAATTTTTTCATTTTTAGTATTGTAGTCACTGATAAGTTGCTTGACTGTGTCAATTGCCTGTTTCTCCTTATCCAAAAATGATTGAAGGCTGGCTTTTGTGCTTTTGAGCTTCAAAGTCTCGCCATACGCCGGCTGAATTAACTGAAAATAGATAACTATGGACCCAACAAAAAACACAACCCCCAAAATCATACTCAAGAACCGTTTCGTTGTCTGTTTCATCCCATTAGAGATAGGAAGCGCACGCGCTTCCGTGAATTATTTTTTATACTTCGTAAACCACGTTTATTTTTGTTTTTTGAAACTTGTATGTAAAACATAGATGGATAATCTCTAACGGGATTCATTTCCTATTTCGTGGTTGTTGCATTTTTACCAAATCCATACGACCTCGAAAAATAACCCTTATCGAGAATCAACTGGACATCGAACTGCCACTCATTTCCGGCAGAAGAGATTCCTCCAATTCCGACTTTTTTTATTTCGGGCTTTTCCTGAAACCACGCTACCTGTTGAAGCGCATCGTTCATGGTTATCGTCGAAACACCGTAAGACACTTGGTCGCCGGAAAAATTTACAGCGAGGTTTCTCAAATATGAATTAACTTGCGTATTTTTTTCGATCCAATCAAAAACACGGAGGCCGACAATCTGGGAGGACAATAAAGATTTTATGTTCCCGAGCTGGGAATAAAAACTCACAAGCTTTAATTGATCCCCAACGGACACCTGCTGTCCGAACTGATCAATGTCTTTGTTGATCTGCGCGATTTGCGCCGCAAGATATGGAGTATAGCCAAAAGAAAGCCCAAAATATACGAAAAGAGCTATAAAGAAGATAGTTCCGGAAAACATCAGAAGCTTACGTGACCAGCCCGGGGTTTGGGAAGGCTCTCGCCCTAATTGTTCAACAACTTTTTGAGGAAGAGGCATGAATTCGTTTTGACTACCGTTTCAAATAGTATACCGCAACAGCTTAATAAGTAATAACTGTCAGCCGCAAGACAGCGAAAAACCCGAAAACACGCTGATGAGTCTTATTATTTAAACCGGCGCAAAACAAGACCCAGCGCAACGCTCATGAGGGGGTTAAGTTCTGACAACATAGGGGCCATGTCTTGGGGATATTCAAATTGCGCGAACGGCGCCGCTTTCACGATTGGAACGTCGAACTCTTTCTCAAAATACGTTTCGATTCCCGCGAGGTTTGCCCCTCCGCCAGCGAGCATGAGCCGCTCAATCTTTAGGGCTTGGGGGAATTGGCTTTGGTATTTTAAAATAGAACTCTTAACCTCGTTGATTATGGCATCCAAGAATGGGAACATTATTGTTGATAATTCGAAGCCGGGACCTACGCCAATAATACCGCGTTCCTTTTTAAGTTCCTCGGCTCGGAGAGGAGTTATTCCGAGACTCGTGGCCAAAGCCTGCGTAAGCGATGCCCCTGCGAAATCGCTCTGAGCATTAAACCTGAGTTGCCCCTGCTCTAAAAAAGCAATATTCGTCGAACGGCTCCCGATGTCAACAATAACGGTGGGAGTCGGATCATCGCCCCCAAAAATCCGCGAAAGACTCAAGCTCTCGAGTTCCAACGCGCTAAGCTTCAAACCAGCCAACCTGAAAATCCTTTGGTATTTTTTAATTTGCTCCTGCGGAACAGATACCATAAGAACCCGCATATGTTTGAACCCGCGTTCGTCGGTAAACTCTCCAACCTTTGTCCAATCAAGGGCTACTTCGGAAAGCGGCACCGGAATGTACTGCTTGGCCTGGAATGGTATTGCTTTTTCCAAATCGGCAGGACTCATACCAGGAAAATCGAGCACGGTCGTGAACGCGGAAAATACAGGGAGCGACGCGACAGCTTCCGTAGTCTGAACTTTCATTTCCTTCAAAATAAGACGCAAAAGTTCCACAACTTCTTTTTCAAAAAGTTTCAGTGTGCTTGTCTGGAGCGCTTGATTGGCGCGCGCAAGATACCCTCCGGACTCCAAAAAACCATAATTTACAACGCGCGAAAGCTTCCCGCCGCGCTGGACTTCGACAACCTTTATCGAAGTCGTCCCTATGTCGACGCCCAGACATGAAGAACTTGAGGTATTTCTGAAAAACTTGAAAATGTCTATCATTACGGCTAATTATACCCCGCCAGGGGAAAAACGAAAAATAAAAACCATGCCTCTGCATAGGAAATTGCAGGCAAAGCGCCATTGAGCAAGCTTGGTGAACGCAGTATGGGTCTGTGGAGCCGCACGGAGCCTACCGGCAGGCAGACACCATCGTTCCACGCGGCCCGCCCAAACGACTGAAGTCGTTCCTCGCCAGAATGGCCTTGTCAGGCTGGAGTCGGGCAGGGCAAGAGGAACTCCGACGCAACTCGCGGAGTGTTCGTGCTTCACAAACCCATGCTACGGGAATGTCCGGCAAAAACTATACAAAATATTTTTTGTTTCATAGTATTTCTATGAAAATGAATTTGGAGGGTATTTTTAATATATTATTTCCTTCTCGCTGCATCAACTGCGAAAAACGGATCGAGGGGCAAAGCGTCATATGCGCGGAGTGTTTTGGGCGCGTCAATTTGAATAAAACGCTCTTCTGCGGGCAATGCCGGGCTCGCCTCCCGGAAGGAAAGAAAATATGCCACAGAAGTACGCCGTACATATTGGGAGCGGCAATAAACTACGAAGATGGCGCTATTAAAAACATGATACACGGATTAAAATTCAGATTTCTGAAAAAGTCGGGAGAAGCTCTCGGGAGATTGCTGGTACGCTATACAGATTCAGTCGCCGAACTCAAAAAATTCGGCATCGGTAAAAAAGAGGAAATTGTGGTGATACCCATTCCTCTTTCTAAAAAACGCGAGAGAGAGCGAGGATTTAATCAGTCGGAGATTATCGCGCGCGTTTTTGCGGATCACTACAATTTTGATCTCGCGCTGGATTGTTTGGTCCGAACGCGAGATACCGTACCCCAAAGCGAAACCGGAAACGTCGCCGAACGACTTCGGAACGCGCAAGGGTGTTTCTCTGTCGTAAACGAAAAACCGCTGCGAGACAAAAAAGTTGCCGTCCTCATAGACGACGTAATTACTTCCGGCGCTACCATACTCGCAGCAGCCGAAGAATTGAAACGCTCGGGAGCAAAGCATATTCTTGCTCTCGTTGTCGCAAAAGCCTGATATAGCGAAAACCGCGTATTCGAAAAAAACTTTTCGTTAAGTGTATGGGTTTACATTAAAAACCGGCTAATTTACTATAAACATATGGCAGAACGTGAGCAAAGGGAAATGGCATGGGTAGCTCCGGAGTTCGAATATAGACGTAAAAATGTATCGTGGTATTGGATCTCCATCATTGTCGCCGTCATATGCATAGGGTTTGCCGCATGGCAGAAAAATTTCCTTTTTGGCATCTTTGTATTGGTCGCGGAAATCCTCATGCTCACGTGGGCAAACCAACAACCAACGATGTTCAGCTTCCGGCTTGCGGAAAAAGGATTGTTCATTCAGAACAAAAAATTCTACCCATATATGGATATGGAAACATTTTCCTGCCACGGCAAAGACGGGGACGATTTTGAAAACATAACTTTCAAATTCAACAAGCATCTCCGGCGAGCGCTCCGGATCGCATTCCCGAAGAATCGTTCTAAAGAAATACTGTCATTCCTTGCGGAAAACGTAAAAGAAATTAATCACGAACCATCGCTCATGGATTCGATCGAAGAATTTGTAGGATTTTAGTGCGTCCGGCACGCCTTCGGCCACAGTTCGTTACACCGTTCACAATTGACCAATATCGCGCCAGAAGGTATTTTGAGATGGAGGTCTTGTCCTCATAGCTCAACGGATAGAGCGCAGCCCTGCGAAGGCTGAAATCGAGGTTCAATTCCTCGTGGGGACACAAAAATAATTTACACTATGATTCAGCAACACGAAGAATTGAACGGGAAAGGGGTCGGGAAAACGGGAGTTTTCCCGTGGCGGAATTACTCAAACCGAGGGGTTTGAGAACGCAGCCCCGAATGTCGCGAGGGGCGAGTAGTGAAATTCCTCGTGGGGACACAAAAATAATTTACGGAATGAATCATCTAGAAAAAATGATTTTTACTCAGGCGAGTCTCTAATAGGATGAAGTCAATCATATTGGCCGTAGGACTTCTTGCAACGATCTGGTTGGTTCTCTGTGTTTATTTTTATGGAAACTTGAGCGACCAAATCCTGAACTCATTTTTTTCCCAACAAAAAGCAAGTACTTCTTCCACGAATATTCCCCCAAACACAGCCAATCAGCAAACGGGCATCCCCACACATAGCGGCACAGGAAATCCGACAAGCTCGTCAACGGGCAAAATAATTCCCGGCGAGGGTTTCAAAGGTCCGACCGGCCAACCCTCTATCCGAGGGCCAAGCGGCCCGCCGCCGAATTATTGAAAGTATCAAGTGTCGCATATCAGGTATCAAGTTTCGGGATTTTATAAGAAAAACACTTCTCGCTTGACACGTGACACATGAAACATGAAACTAAATATGCAAAAGCGGGATTAGTATAGTGGTAGTACACGACATTGCCAATGTCGAGGCGCGAGTTCGATTCTCGTATCCCGCTCCAAAATTAGACTTTCCGATTTTTGACCGACAAAGTACGGATAACATAAATCTATACTTCTTGAAATCAACGAAGTTTATTGAAGCTTACCGTCCCGGTGATTTGGTGACTATCTCATTTATCTTAGCAAGCGTTGTCCTGCCTACAATACCAGTGCCTTTGACTAAGTTCCACGGCGACAAAATATCCATAGCATATTTTTCTTGAAACTTTATCACGGCTTTTTTGGTAAGCGACCCAAAAAAATTAGTTTCTTTACTCGGCGATCCCGGGCCAGCGTAAGCTAATTGAGTGCTTGGATCGGAATTTAATAAAACTTGCAGTCGTTTGATGTCCGCGTCGGTCTGCCCATAGCCGAGATATTTGGTGAATTGCCCTGAAAGCAGAGTTATCGTGGTTGACGCAATGACGTCATTACTACCTTGGTTGACGGATATTTTTAATCCGCCGGACGGAGCAACCGGGGGAATCAAGCAATTACCGCAAACGCCCCCGCCAGCTAAGACAATATTTAAAACTACATTACTACAGGAAATTGACACGCTTGTAACATTGGCAGAGGCAACCGTGCCGGAACTATTTGTGGCCACGCAGGTTTGGCCGGTTGGCAGAGTCAAAACAGTAACCGCGTAGTTCGCTCCATCGTTAACGGCCGTGGGAAAAGTAAAAGAACCGTTGGCGGAAAGGGAAAAATCGTCCCCGCCGTTGTTCTGTAACACCGCCGTTCCGGTTAAACCGGAAATAGTGCCACCGATAGTGAGAAGCGTGACAGTTACCGAACTGCTTGCGCTTGCCGAAACATTTCCGGCGGCATTTTTTGCCCAGGCATACAAGGTCTTAGAACCCGCGGAAGAAAAAGTATACGTGGTTGACGCGGTAACGGCCCAGCCGGAATCACCGGCGCTAGGAGCTGTCGAGGTTTCAGTTAGTTTGTAGCCGGTCACGCTAACGCTATCACTCGCGGTAAAAGTGGTGATATCAACGATCAGCGATGAAGCAGTGGTTGGAATGGAAAAAGCTGTAACGACTGGCAAACTATCTAGGCGCAACGCGGCGAGCGCTTCCGGAACCCACCCGCTATCCCAATTATGCGCCCGTGCCGTTCCGGTAAGGGACATAGTGTGTTGAATACTTTTAGTCGTCAAAAGAGCGTCGAAATCCGTTGTAGCAGTGTAGAATATACCGCTCGTCGCGGCGGATATCCATATTCTATTATCCGTTAAAAATGGAGTTTTATACGTCTCCAAGAGAGCCGCTGTCAATCTATAATTATTTTGAAAGTTCGCGTCAGTTCCGTAATTTACATCACTACTGCCAGCATAATCGTTATATGCCGATATATTGAAAGCAGAGTCCCAAAACGCTCCCAAAGTAAAAAGGGTGGGATGCCTTAAAAGTAACCCACCCATCGGCCCGGAGCCGGATTTAGAAAAACCTAGCAGCCAATGCTGTTCGTTTCCCGATGTTGCCAAATTTGCTGCCACCCACGGCTGCAACTCGGAAGCCATAAACGATTCGTATTTATAATTTGAATCGGTGGGATGATCGGCATACCAAGGATCGGAAGAAAAAGACGGAGCTATAATCGTAACGTTGTATGTATTATGGGCACCGAGCCCGCGCAATGTTTCTAAACCATTTCCGTATGTATAATCACTTTCCGGCCCTACAGGAAGCGCGTAGAGAAAACTATGCGCCACGCCCGCAACCGTGCTGGTTGGCTCCAAGACGCGAAGAACATGCGTGCCGTTTCCGTTGTAAGCGGAAATCATAGTATATGATTTAACGCCATTGTTATCAGTACTGAGGAGCGTGGCGCTAAAACTTGCATCTCCTCCCGACCAATCGTCCAGCTGGTTAGCGGGGTAATAAAGCCATACGCCGGGACTCCCGCCTGTATATGTGGTGTCAGTTGTTTTAACTACTATAGTGCCGTTTTGATACCCCACAAGATTTGACCCTACTGCTTCAAATTTCCACACGTCACTAGTTGATATAGTTAAATCATTACTGCTGTTTGCTATTTGAGTCCACGTACTAGCACTGTCCATTCTCCAGATTGACATCGTATTCTGACTATTCCCCCACCAAAGAAGGTAACCTCTTGAATCAGCCAATCGTACTGCAATACCAGGACCAAAATTTGTGCCATTCGGAGTGTTGGGAAATGTGGCCTGAGCATACTGATCGCTAGTAAAACTAACCGCGCTCCAATAAGCGCTGTGTAACCCCGCCGACTCATCTTCGAGATTTATTTTATTGCCCTTTATTGGAGGAGCAACTGTGCCTGCCACGGTGGTCCAGTTGGCACCCAAACCGCCGTCTGCCCTATTAAAATTATCTGAGGCGGTCGTTGCGCTCGCCCTACTCGCACCAAAAACAAAGAAACTTCCTAGAACGATTGAATAAACAAAAATACAACATGCTAATTTCGGCAAATTACACAATTCGAGAATGCGATTCCTCATCTCTTTGTTTTTTACCCCCCCCACCTTCAGAAAATACCTCGCCGCCCCGCTTCGCCGGAGCTTCAGCCCGGCCTCGACTCGTCTCGGCGAGGCGGGCGAGGCAAGTTTGCGGCGGGGATGAACCCTCACGCCTATGTATGGGCGTGGGGGTGAATGGGCGCAGTGAAATATCCTTTCCGCGGGGTCCAATACTCCGCGGGAAAGTGGGGGGATTTATTGGAATTTTCGGCATATTTTTTAATTCATATCAGCATACCTTCCGCTTTTCATATTAAAGCTATTTATCCGCTTACATTATAACCAAAAAAAATGACTATGCCCACACTAAGGCATGTCCGAACACAGTCGTAAAGATACTCAAAGGATTTGAAAAGCGATCCCGAGTTCATGTGAGGGAGAAGCGCGCGAGACTCCGGTATACCGTTCCAGAATCAAACTCAAAAAACCGCATCTTGCGACACGGTTTCTGATATGACATGAATCGCGTCAAAGCGAGAGACGTAGGAATCGAACAGGGAACACTAAAAGTCCATCGCCAAACCAAATTGGGACGAATCTTCTCTTTAAGAAACCTATAACTTGTTAATATATCCTCTTGTTAGCGGGCCAAAATAACCGGTTGCTGAAATATTTACGCTCTTTTGATACTCCGCGAGCGCCTTTTTAGTCATTTGCCCGAAGATTCCCGTCGCGCCTACTTTCCCTAACTCCAGCGCGGCTGGCCCCACTTTTTTACCAATCAAGAATGATTGAAGATTTTTGACATCCGTTCCTTTTGATCCAATTCCAAAGCTTTTACTAAAAACCCCGCCAGTCACCGCGACTGCCGATGCGGCAATCTGCGGAGTTCCGCCTCTTGCCGCTAACTGCGCTTGTAAAGCATTGAGTTGCGCTAATAAGGCTTGAAGCTGCGCCTGCGGTGTCAGTGGTTGAACCGGAGCCGCTGGGGGAAGAGGAGGCACATATCCTCCACCGCCTCCACCACCGCCTCCTCCGCTCCCGCCGCCGCCGCCTCCGCTCGCGGTAGAGACAACTGCCGCTGCGGCAGAACACGGATCAGCCGTCGGGGTAATAGTTAACGTTTGCACGGCAGTATTTGCGGAAGTTACCGAAAGCGTCGCTATTCCACCCGAACACGTCAGACTCGATTGAGAGGTAACGCCCTCGGCAACGGAGATGTCGCGCGATGCGGATGTGAGAGTAAAGCTACTCCCCACGGGAACTACCGCAACAATGCTTCCCGGATTCACGGTCAATAAATTTGCTTCCGATCCTGCCCCGATAACAAAATCAATCGAAGGCGAGGTGAGCGTTATTGTGGTGGCGGCGGCATAATTTAAAGGAGCTGCGTGCGTTGGAATAACGTCAAACGAGAACCCTGTAAAAACTGTGAGAAGTCCGACGATTACAAATCCCCCTGCCCGCCGCCACAAGTTAATTGGTTTTAATACATTCATAATTCTTTTTATTGATTAAGCGACTAATGTCTTAACGCGTCTAACGCCACACACTACTCCACGGGCATGCAAACACTCAATCGAACGAACTGAGGGTTACCCGACAAGATTTGCATTCTAGTCTATGCTTAATTACATGAATCTGATGGTTTTGTGCTTGTGGCGAACATCGTATACGTTGAGGTATTGACTCCGACGTAAAACAAAGTCGTCGTTCCTTTCACGTATGTTTGCATACACTGCACAGCCGTCCCGCTAGAACCCAAGACTAATGTTGAAACCATTGTTGAAGTTCCGTACGCGGTAGACGAAGCGAAATAAAGCTGGGAAGTGGAAGCGACGCCATTCGTCGTAAGCGTACCCACGAGAAGACTTCCCGTTGACGTGGCATTGAGGAACGTAACATCGGTTGAAGAAACCGTCGTGGCGGTAAGAGTTGCAATCGTACCAGACGGACTTCGTAACTCGGTAGATGAGGCAACACCGATTGGCGAAACCGTGAAATAGTCTGTGCCCGTCGAGGAGGCGATCCTCAGAAGATTTGCCGTTTGGTTTGTAAAACCAAGGATGGCAAGTGAAGTACTCGCAACCTTCGCTCCCTGAATAAACACAAGTGCGGTCGAAGTTCCTGCGGAAGCAATAGAGAGGCTGGAGCCGGAAAACAATCCTTCCCCGGGGAAAGAAACTATCTGGCCGATCCGGCCAATAGTAACGGTGGTTGCGGTTGTGGCCCCCACGCCCAGCGTTGAATCAGAATCAATACTTGTTGCCTGGAGAGTAAGGGCAGCAAACGTAACGCCCGCCCCAAACAAAATCGGGGCAACTATGTAGAGTGCAAAAAAAATAATCGACTTTTTCAAGAGACCGATCGCTTTTGAGGAAATGTTATTCATTAGATTAGTTTGAGCTAGCTGGTTTTAAATTATTTATTTTGCTACACACCCTGCTGACCAGACAGGTAAACCAACTAACAACCTTTTCATTGTACCACTTCATGAACCCACCCTAAATAAATCACTGTGCATAACTTTTTGAAGCCAGAAAAACTCCTAACGCATTTTTTACGATGTACCAGGGGGATCATTCTGCGAATTTATCCAAAGCAACACAAGCATCGCTCCGAAAAAAAGGCGCGAGAGGGAAAGACAAATAAATTCCCCCACCTTCCCGCAAGGAATTCTCTGAAGGTGGGGGATAAATTCCGCTTGGTGCATCCTCTACGCGAGCACCTTTTGACTATCCCACATCAAACCCGTACGATAAATCTTATGCGAAAGATGCTTGTTCTCCCGCGGGCATGTGTTTCGGAGGGGGTGTGCGGAGCGGGCGGCGAACGCACTTTCAGCCGTTTTTTCAACAGGAAAAACGGCGTACCCGGAGAAACATATGCCCGCGGGAGAACTTTCAAATAAACTTTAGCAACAAGTAACTAATTGCTCTCTATTTCGTTAACTATGTTAGATGGCGAAGCATACATCATAAAATGCGCCGTCGGGGGAGATTCCTCGGCCTTTGGCCTGCTCTACGATCACTACCAACCGAAAATATATCGGTTTGCGTTGGTCAAAGTGAGCCACCGTGAGGAGGCCGAGGATCTTACCCACCAAGTTTTTTTAAAAGCGTGGCAGAACATTGAATCCTACCAAGACTTGGGATTCCCCTTCTCAAGTTGGCTTTATAGGATAGCCCGGAATCATGTCGTTGATTATTATCGGACAAAAAAAATAACCGAAAGCATTGAAGACATAGATCCCAAAAAGACACCCGTAGAACACTCCGTCCATAGTAACCTTCTGGAAAAACTAGAAATTGAGCGGGTAAAAAATGCTATTGGGAAATTAAAACCAGAATATCAAGACGTAATTATTATGCGCTTTATCGAAGATCTACCGATCCGAGAAACAGCGCTGGCTCTCGACAAGAGCGAGGGGGCGGTAAAACTCCTCCAACATCGCGCAATCAAAGAGTTGAAGAAAGCGTTAAGCGGGAGTATTCAAGACTAAGACAGACTAAGACAATGGAAGAAGATATAATCAAACAACTCAAAAAACTCCAAGGAATAGAAGCGGACAAGCGATTCACGGAACAGTCGCGCGTTTTGATTATTGGAGCGCGAAAACAAAAAAGTATATGGGGCGTTATTTTAAAAAACGTTGAATTAGGAACTTCGTTCGCGCTTGCGGGAATTTTAGTAATCACAATACTGGGAGGGTTTTCAGCATGGCGATTTCTCTCGCCTCTCAAACTTTCAAATCTAGACACAACCGGCCTTAAGGCAGAAGCGCAAGCAGTAGACATTCAAATACAGCTCACAAACCTCAGATACGATGAAATTGCGGGCGCTGTCGAATCAACAACGCCCTCCGCAGAATCAAAAAACGCGCCAGTGAAAATCTGGGCGGGAAACACCTCAAGGGGACAGCAAAAAGAAACGGGCACTCTCGCAACGTCATCGCCAAGCAGTGAAGTTCTCTCGATTGATGAGGCCCTGGAAAAACTCTCGGAATAGGAACAAAAGATTATAGTTCGCGCCAATGAATGCAAAAAAGATTTTAGTAGGGGGAATTTTTTTGGTGCTTATTATAGGGACAGGGGTTTCGGCGCACGCGAAAGAGTGCTCTCTAAGTCAAATTAAATTTGACGCATTGCTTTCTGCAAACGACTCGCAGAATTATTTCCAAAAGTTGCAAAAAGAGCTTGCCGCGCGAAAAGAGCTCATCTCAATCGTCGTCGGATGCGCAATTGAAGAAGCAGCAACGCTCAAAGCGAGAATTGATACGTCCGATAACACGGAGACAAAAGATACCAGGGCTAAAATCTCGAATCTTCTTGGAAATGCGGCTGAATATTATAAACTTCAGCTCGAAAAAGTGCCTGATCTAGGCATCGAGGGGAGCCGCTATTTTTCCAAGGACCTCCTTGTGTGGCGCCAAGGAAATTATGCGCCTATCGCGAAAACTGCTTCAAACTTCATCGTGTGGTCGGAGAACCAAAATCTTTTTCGCACGGCCAAAAATCGTCTTGATCAAATTAGCGGAGCGGTAACAATCCTCAAGGTAATTGAAAATGAGTCGGTTCAGAAAAAATGGGTAGAAATAAACGAACTCTTTAAAAATGCTCTTACAGAAAACCAAAACGCAAAGGAAGGTCTCCAAAACTTTGATCCTCCGGAAAAAACACTAGCTTCGATAAAACTGTCTCTTGAATCTCTGTCGAGCACATACAAAATGCTCTCAACCCTCGTGGAAGAAATAAACGCGCTCACATCCAAAATACACCAGAGCCCATCTTAAAAATCGCTTTCAGTAACGAACTGCAAGATTTTCGAGCGAAAAACGCGCTTTCTGACAAGGAATAGCGAGCTATTTCGAGGAGGAATAAGTGTTTTGTAGCCGAAAATCTTATCATGTTCGTAGAAATTGGATTTTTGAGATGTGCACTAGTTCGGGGAAAAAATAGCGGAAACAACGCGGGAAAAAGAAAAAGTGCGCTGGTAACCAAAAACCCATCGAGATACATTCGATGGGTTTTTGGTTACTGAGAAAACCAATGGCTACTTTACCGCGTCCTTCAATCCCTTGCCCGCCTTAAACTTCGGTTTCGTGGAAGCGCCAATTTGGATGGTTTCTCCCGTTTTCGGGTTTCGGCCCTGACGCGCTGCACGCTTCACCACCATAAACGTTCCGAAGCCAGTGATAGCAACGTCTTCGCCGCGGCTCAAGGTCTTTGTGATGGTATCAAGCACAGAATCAACTATCCGCTGTGCGGCTGCTTTTGTCTCGATGCTGGCTTCTTTCATGACAGCATCAACTAATCCATCTTTAGTCATGTGTGTGTTTAAAAATAAACTTACTCGACCTTTTTGATGTAGCTTGAGTATAGCAAATACAAGGGTAAAATGCTAGAACCCCATCCCAAAAATAATTTGAGATGAAAATAGGATATTTTCGAGCGCCCCCCGTAGGCCGATCCTCCTCTGGAGGAAAAACCGTGCCTGCCCGTCCATAGCTTTGCGAAAGCGGGAAACTCGATAAGGAATAATAGTGACTATTCCAAGGAAGAATGAGTTGTTTGCAGCCGAAAAGAGACATGTTTAGCAAAAAGTTTATTGAGATTGGGACTGGGGGTTCTACTGGGGCATAACTTCGATCCCAAGCTGGTCAAAAATAGGCTTCGCGGCGACATATAAAGCATTACTTGAAAGACTGGGGTCGGCAGCTGCTTCATGTAAATACTTTCGAGCAGAATCATAATCTTTTTGGAAATAATACGCCACCCCTATCTCAACTCTCGCAATAAGATTATTTGGATCCACCCTAAGAACAATAGAAAAAAGTTTGATCGCTTCGCCAAGAATCTTTCTTGAAATAGCATCATCCCTTTGCCCAATATTTAATTTTTCCTCCGCTTGGGATAGAGGATGATATAAAATTTCTTTACTATCGCCTGGACTCATACTGATGGCAGTTTTATAGAGATCAATTGCTTCTTCCTCATGGCCCGCATCCAGAAAATAGTCAGCAACCGCCCGCGGCTCATAATAATTTTTCCATCGTTTGCCAAGTTCTACAGCTTTTTTGAGCTCCGAGTATCCTCCTGCAAGATCTTTATCAGCAAAAAGAAGCAGGCCGTAATAGAAATGCGCGTCGGCAACCTTCGGATCAAGATCAAGCGCCTCCTTTAAAATCTTGAGCGCGCCCTTGTAATCGCCGCGAAGCGATTTCGTCTTTGCCATTGAAAAAAAGATCTCTTGCCGCCGAGGAGAAAGTTCAAGCGCAATTTGTGCCTCGCGATCAGCCGCAGCCAAAAACTTTTCAGGGTCTATGTCGGATGTCTGATTGTACATATCGACGAGCGAATAGTGATTATAAGCGTCCTCCGGATGATCTCTGGCAACAGTTTCCATCTCATGGATCGCCCGGATGGCGTCTTCTTTTTTTATTTTACCAAGATTATAAAAATACCCCTCCGAAACTGCCGCGGCGAAGTCCCGAACAAAATTCCATCGATACGGACTAGGCTCCGCAAGTGCTTTATCGAAATATCCAATAGCTCGTGTCGGGTTATTATGAAACCATTTAAAACCGTAAAACTCATAATACGAGGCCTTCATGCTGGGAATATTAAACATATAGGCAGCAACAAGCCCTGCCCCGATGAGTATGAAGAGATACGGTGAAAAAGTGCCTACCGCATCGCCCCGACCGCTATAGCTTCGATTGTCGTTCTCCTCGGGATACCGAACGCCCGTGAATCGGTTTTTATATTCTCCGTCAATAAATCCGAAAAACAAGTACAACATAAGCATCGGACCAAGTGTATCGAATATGAATAAATTTCTTACCATAAATCCAAAAGCGGCGGCTATGGCAAAACAGCCGAACAAATTTTTAACCCTGAACGCCTGCCACACAAAAATGCCCAAAAGGGCAATACGCGCGAGAAGCAGCGGCACACCCCCGGAAACCAAATCCTCCAGAACAAAATTATGCGGCTTATCGAACCGAGTTTCCTGATAGCTTACCTCCAGAGCACGAGGATCATAATATTTGTTGTAAGGCACATTGAAATTTTCCAACCCCCATCCGAGGATCGGCCGCTCCACAAATCCGCTCCACGCGGCTTTAAGCGCAATAAGCCGGGGAAGAAGCGAAGTATCTGATTCGAGTATCGAAAACGAAACGTCTCTAAAACGATTAAGCCCCGGGATTTCTTCCCAAAAACTACTCTGCCGCGTAAACCAAAAGAGTGAGCCGAACAAGAATAAGAAAAGAAGTAACCCCGCGTAGAAACGTCGGGACGAATACAGCCCCGACCCCTCTGGAGGACGAAGCGCAAAAATACAGAGAAGAACAAAAAATCCGGCTCCTAAACCGATAATATCTCCGCGAGTTTCCGAGAGGAAAAGGGCCGTGAAACAAAGAAGCGTAAACACGGCGAGACTTCCCCAGGTAACATATAAAATGCCGCGCTTGTTGCGATCCGCAATAATATGCGGCCCAAGCTTCAAAGCGCGAAGCGTGTCAAAAAATAAATATAATCCTATTAGAATATTGAAAGACAAATAGCCTGCCAGGAATGTCGGATTCCCGAATGTTGAGCCGGGGCGTCCTCCAGCGCCAGGCTCCACAAGTAAAAGATTGGGTATCTTCTTTTGAAGGATTGCGAGGAAACTCACAAACGCCGCGGTAGCAAGCGACGCATACAAAATCTTTTTCCAAGGGATCTCCTTATAGAGCGAGGAAATGATGAACGCGAACGCGAGAAGATGCAAAATTGTAAAAACGCCGAGCATCCGTTCGTAGGTTGACCAAAAGCTCCTATGAAAATCAACGCCGAAAAGCGACGTAGCAATCAAAACCAAAAGAAAAACAGTACTCGCGATAAGTAAAGGTGTTTTTTGAGGTCGGTACCGGGCATCAGCGATAGCAAGCGGCAACCACACCACAAGTAGAATCTCAACAACAAACTGAAAAAAAAGCGTCTTTGAAAAAATATACGGATACACCCCCTGCTTTAAATAAAAAAGCGGGGTGCCTATAAGAATTATGAAAATTAAAACCTTGGAAACATTCAAAAGATGCGAACGCTTCATAAATTCAATCATACAGTGAGTATAGAACCAAATCAAAAAGGGCCTTTCGGCCCTTTTTGATTTTTTAGAAACAACAGTCTCAAGCTGTCGCTCTAAGCCACCTGTGTCTACGTGCCTGCGCTGTAAGACAAGGAGTTGAGGTTGATCGGAACAACGGTCTTGGTCGGTAAACTGATAGCAGTTGACGCCGCACTATCAAGCGCATCCGTAAACCGTATGGATGTTATCGCGTTGATCGTGGCAGTGAGAGTCTTTGAGACACCCGAACCGCCAGTCGCCGTCAATGTCGAGTCAGCTCGAAGCGTCCATGATCGCGAAGTGCCCTTGCTCACAGTCTGACCAGCTGTGGTCACGCCGAGGTTAAAGGTCTTCGTACACGCACTGACTCCGGGATCACACACAGAAGAAGTGGTGTTAGCGGTGCCAAGCGTGTTGCCGTTTTCGTCAATCAATGATACGCCATCAAGGAATGTTCCCAAGGACGGAGCTGTTCCTCCAAACTGGATTACAACGCTGTTGATGGCAACATCGCCTGCGCTCGACGCAGTAAAGGTCAAGGTCGCGAGGTTATCAACTGTCGTTTTAGCTCGACCGGAAGTCGTGCCAAGCGCAGTCGAACTGAACGAGATATTGCTTCTCAAAGCCGTCATAGTGTTGCCAGCCGCGGAAGACAAGGTTATGGCAGAAGTCGCGTTTGAGGTAGCACCCAAAGCAACAACCGCCTCCGCAACCGTGTCGTTCACAGAATCCGTTGACGTCGCAATCCTGAAGACGTGTGTAGTGTTATCCGACGCACCCGATGAGGAGTACGAAGATACATCACCCTTCAAGACCATGAGCATCGAATTCGCTTGCGGAACAGTAACCGGTGTCGCGAAGTGGAATTGGTAGTAGAAACCATTCTTGGTCGCGGTTGAACTGGCGTTCAAGCTTGTATTTGCCGATGTATTCGCCGAACCCGCGGTACCAAGAAGCTCGCCGGTTGACTTATACAAGCTCACGTTGGCAAAGGCAGACAATGTTGAGGTAACGGAGGCAACTGTCTGGAAGATATTAAGATCGGTAATCTTTACGTCTTCCACGTTCGAGGTTTCCGTGAATCGGAAAGTTGCAAGGGAATTACCCGTTGAACCCATCACAATCTGATCAGACGGAGCTTGTCCGGAGTCCGCCGTAATCGTAAGCGTCGGCTGTCCGGCGAAGACGATTGGCTGACCGCTCGTATTGCTGCAGCTGATTGAAGTAAGGGACACGAGTCCGCTTGCTGAACACCCTGTGATTATCGTTGCCGGCGTAATGGTTCCTGTTGAACCAGAAATCGTATCGGCATAGACATCAACATAGGTCGTACCGCCCGCGGGAATTGTAAATGGAGTACCCGAGAATGAGTAGACGGTTCCCGAAGCCACGCTTCCCTGCGTGTTTCCAAACTGGGTTGAACCGACCATCACTTTCAAGTTATTCCATACGTTGTTGCCGTTCGACTGAATGTTCAGATTGTTTATCCGAACCCCTTCAGCCGAAGAAGCTGTGAACGCGTATGAACCGATTCTTCGATTCGACGCGCCGCCCGAAAGAGTTACCGAACCAATCGCGCTGTTCTTCGCGAGCGTCAAGCTTGTCGCGGCAAGCGTAAGCGCGCTGCCGTTAACCGATCCGCTTGAAGCGGTCGATGCTGACGTAAGTCCCTGCAAGTTGCTGGTATTGCCAGTCAAGATACCGGTCACGTTCGTGAAGACGGCAGTTGATTTGACATCAGCGATCAAGGACAAAACGCGAGTCGTGTTCGCCGGAACTATGTAGTTGATCGGCGAAGAGCTGTTGCCGAAACAATTCCTATAGCTCGAAGTCGAGTTTGCGAATGCCGTATCGGTACAGGTCACGCTCGTTGTGAGCGTATTGATCGTTGTACCAACCTGGCCTCCCGCATCATCAACCAAGACCAAATTCGAGAATTGGCTGTCCATCGTGAGCTGGGACGAAGCATTGGTCAAATTAAGACCAACCCCCAACCATTTCACTTTCACCGCCTCGCCGGCGGCATAGATGGTAAATTTCGCGAGTGTAACGCCAGATTGCCCCGGAGCAATGTTGCCGGTCGGAGTATTCGATGCCTGCGAAACCGTGATGGTTCCGGCAAGGATCGTTACCTGCGTGCCTGTTCCTCCAACGATGGTCGGAGAAACCGGAACGTTATACTGCGAATCAATTGCGAGAATGTCGTATGAGTTCAAGATCTCAAACTGGAACGTGTAGCTCGGAGATCCCATGATATCTGCCCATACTTGGATATTGTTCGAACCGGTGTTCATAATTGCCGGATTCGATGACAAATCGAAGTAAGCGATACCTGCCGGATCAACCTGCGCCAAAGCGTTTCCAACTTGAGTTCCGTTCACCGTCAACTTCACGTTTCGGATATCGGTCTTTGTGGCCGATCCGATCACGCGGAAGTTGAGGGATGAAAGTTTAACCCGGCTGTTACCCACGGTGAAATTCCATGCTCCAACCAAGTTATTATTGGTTCCTGCGGTTACGCTTGATCCGATTGAGGATGAAGCAGTAACCAAGGTCGCCAAGCTCGGGTTGGAAACGGAAGTTACCGTAAACGTATTACCGTTCAAGGGGAACGTTCCAGCCGCCGCGACTAAGGAATTACTCGCATCCCACGCCGTCACGTTGGAAGCGGAAGATACGCCAAAGCCGACGGTGTTGCCAGCGGAAAGGCCGGTTGCCACGTCAATGGCAAGCCATACTTTTCTCGTCTGACCCGCCCCAATATTCAACGACAAACCGGAGAAATCAATCACCCCGCTTGAAATTGAATTGTATTGCGCGAGAACTCTGCCGTTCTCGACTATATAAGCTCCGGAAATGGAGCTGTCGGAGAGAACTCCGATTTTGTTGAATTTGAGTTCGGAGACGGTTACGCCGCTCGCGTTTCCGGCAGTCAAGTTGACCGCCAAAACCGGCGTTCGTGCCGCCGCTGCTCCAGAACTCGAAATGAGCGAACCCGGCGCCGGATTATCCGAAGCCAAGCTAACCGACAAACCGGTTGCTGGGGCAGGAACAGTTGTTCCCGTACCAGTACCAGTACCAGTACCCGTTCCGGTTCCCGTGCCAGCACCCATTGAGTTAACCTTGGCTCTCGTTATTGGACCAAAGTAACCAACAGCCGGCGAAACGCCGTTCATCCCTTGCCATTGGGCAAGAGCTGCTTTGGTTAGAGCACCAAAGTAGGTAGATTCGTTGCCAGGAGAACCCGCTCCGGTACCTCCCGCTACTAGAACCCCATGTCCGTTCAAAAACTGCTGTAAAGCTTTAACATCGGCTCCTGTACTGCCCACAGTGAGGTTGCGGGTGAAGTTGTAAGACGCCGTGCTTGAGCCCCCAAGCTGCGACTGAAGCTGTTGAATCTGAGCCAAAAGCGCGGCTATCTGCGCTTGAAGATCAGAAGTCGTTTGCGCATTCGCAACTGGGAAAAGAAGAAGCGCTCCAGACGCCCACACTGTGGTAGTCGCCGTAAGCGCTGTTGAAACTAATTTTTTGCTGAATGTACTCATATATTAATTTTTAATTTTTCGACTTTACCCTCTTAAGTTTTCCTTAGGAAAATTTTGGAGGGTGATTTTTTTATCGACCGTATTTTTTTGAGGTCGTCGACCTTTCTCAAAATTCCTGAAAATCACACATCGCTTCGACCCGCCGCCAACCAAGTGAGGATCGGTGACAGAGGAGCGGTATATAATTTTTTGTTATCTTGGTTAATTTAAAAACAAAACTCGCTCTTTGGAGCGAGGCAACCTTAGGGTTTAACCACCTAGGAAAACTAGGAAATAGGAATCTTAAAAAGAACTCCTAGACCCTAAACCCTATTGGCTAATAACTAAACCTATCCGTCCCTGGTTCAGCCTCACTCACTGTTCCACATCCCGCCAACCGACGGAACGGAACCTGAACCTAACTAAGTTATTCTAGCAAAAGGCCTGTTATCTGCCTGTGTATAACTCCAGGCCATTAGCATAGTTTATAACGCAATTTTACTTGAAAAGGTTACTGCGGGGGTACTACACAAACCTAGGCCTGCCGCACAACATCGCCTCCCCCAACCTCGTGGGCTTTATAATATGTAGAAGGGCCACCACTCCCAACCCTATCCAGAAGACCACGTTCTATTAGATTTTGCAAGTCATACCGAATAGTCCGCTCACTCACATCATGAAAAGAATCTTGTATATCTTTTAATCGGCAATTGCCGCTTTGCCGGATTATTTCTAAAATTGCCGATTGCCGAATTACCGACTTAGCGACAGTATTTATATTTTCTTTCTGCTCTATTTGAAAATTTTCATCCGTCAAACCTTTATAATTATTTTCTTGATGAGAAATTGAGGGAAAAACAAGATTCGATGGATCTTCTTTTTTCTCTGGGGAAAAAACGGGCATTTTAGAAAAAGACCTTTCAAGATTAACGAATGCTGGCTGATCAACCAATTTTTCATATTCGGCAATTGCCGAATTAAATTGTCCGATTTCTTGCACCATGGTTTCCGCATTTCTAGCATGAATGATTCCAGTATCCCCTCCAAGACGCAATAAATATTCCATAGATCCGGCAATATTCCTACACTTGGAATATTGTCCTCGCGCAGCAAGGTCTAAAAGCAAAAAAGCTTGCCCGAATAAGGATTCGGTAAAGCTTTGAAATTTCAGGGAAGCCCCGATCCTAAACGCAGCATAACTTATTTCATATGCCTTTTTAGAAAAAAATTGGCTGAAATTGTCTGAATTCGAATTCATTGCCTTATGAAGTATATTCGGCAAGTATACAGGCATCAAAAAGGCAGGTCAACCCATTCGATTCGGCAAGCTCAGGATTGATACTGAGTAAATCGAAGTATCAAGCGACAATCCGGCAATCAGGCAAGACAATTAGGCAATCCGGCAATTCAATCAGAATTCTTTGCCTAATGTTAAAGGGTTTTGGATATTTCTAACAAATATTCCCTAAACTCGCGGCTAACTTCAGGGTGTTTGAGCGCGAACTCGACGACTGTTTTAAGATATTCCAATTTGTTTCCGGTGTCATAATACTTACCGTTTTGGATTTCAACAGCATAGATATCCTCAATTTTCGCGAGAGCGGTGATTGCATCCACAAGCCATAACTCATTGCCTTGACCAAGCGGTGTCTTCTCAAGAATATCGAAAATGTCGGGGGGAAGGACATACGCGCCATGCGCGGCAAGATTTGATGGAGCTTCACCCGCCTTCGGCTTTTCTACGATCCGATTAATCTTATACACATTATCGTGAACGAGAGAAACATCCGCAATGCCATATTTACTCGTCTGGATTTCGGGAACACGCACCGCGGAAATACAGGGTTTCCCGTATTTTTCGTATGCGCTAATCAACTGTTTGAGACGCGGCGGGTTCGAATAAATAAACTCATCCCCCCACATCACGGCAAATGGTTCTTCGCCAACGACCTGCCTGGCATTCAAAACCGGCGTACCGTTGCCGTACGGACCTTTTTGGCGAATATATATGAAATTCGCCAGATTGGCGATTTCTCGAACCTCCGCCGCCTGCTTTTCCTTGCCGCTTTCCAAGAGACGCTTCTCGAGTTCATACGGATAATCGAAGTGGTCTTCAATGCTTCTTTTGTGCCAGCCAGTAACAAGAATAATATCCTTAATGCCGGACGCAACGGCTTCCTCCACGATGTATTGAATGATGGGCTTGTCGACGATTGGGAGCATCTCCTTAGGCATAGCTTTTGTCGCAGGTAAAAACCGCGTACCCATGCCGGCAACCGGAATCACAAGCTTAGTAATTTTTTTCATCTCACCTTTATATTACTTGAAATATCTTGCGCAACGCAAACCCATTCGGCATAAAATGCAACTACAAACTCCAGGGGGCAAACCCCAAAATTATAACGACGAAAACAAAAAAAATTGAAAAATTAGCGAGAAGTCGTCGGGAAGTTAGAACTCCATACAGGTAATCGAAAACAGATTCTATGAGAACCACCGCTGAAAGGAAAAAAAATGAGGTTTGATACAGAAAATCGAGAGGCAGTACCGCAATCCCAAGCATAAGCTGGCATAAAAGAACCGCGAGGATAAAACGAGAGACCTGCGAACGATTCTTTAGAACAAGCTCGAATGAAGTAGCCGAATACCCAAAAAGCCCGCGACTTAAGAAGAAAAAAATGATGCCAAAAAAGAGAACGTAGAAAAGCGGGGAAATCCCTTGCCGCGTCTCAAAAAAGAAATAAAAACGGGAGGCAAACATGAATACAAAAAGAATAAGAAATGTCTCATACGCGGACCTCCGATCGGTAAAACGAAAATCCTTTAACCCCAGAAGAAGATAAAAAACGATGGAAAAAAAAACGGCGGCTACGAATCCTAAGGAAGCCGCCGCCATGAAAAAGATGAGTATGGCAAAATGGACGGCAAACCTAACCGGCTGGAAGAACGGAAAAAGATAAAAATAAAGCGATAACAAGAGAAAAGCCCAAAAAGGAAGAAGCAACCAGCTTGCGCCGAAGACAAATGCCCTAAGAGCTAAAGACCAAGGAATCTGCTTTAAAATTGACTTTAATTTTTCCGCCATCTTTAAGTTCGCCACGGACAATCTTATCAGCTAATTTATCAAGGATAACCTTCTGGATAAGACGTTTCAATGGCCGCGCGCCGAATTCCGTGCTAAACCCTTCTTTAATGAGGAATTCTCGGGCAGCTTCGCCCACGTCGATTTTGATATTCCGGGCTTGGAGTCTTTTTGAAATCAACCCGATCTGTATATCGACGATCTTTGAGATATCATCTCTGCCGAGAGGTTTAAATATAACAATTTCATCAATTCTATTTAAAAACTCCGGTCGAAAACTCTCACGAAGCGATTCCATAACCTTGCCGCGATAATTTCCGTCCTCTTTTTCCTTGGCGCTCTCCTCTCCCGCAACGCTAAACCCAATACGGGACATGTTTTTCAAATACTGGCTTCCGACGTTCGAGGTCATGATGATGATGGTATTTTTGAAATTGACGACTTTGCCCTTGCCATCGGTAAGGCGCCCATTATCAAGAATCTGCAGCAAAAGATTGAAAACCTCCGGATGAGCCTTTTCTATCTCATCGAAAAGTATAAGGCTATAAGGCCTGTGCCTAATTAACTCTGTAAGCTGCCCACCTTCTTCGTACCCAACATACCCGGGAGGAGAACCGATAAGCCGGCTTGTAGCGTGGCGTTCCATAAACTCCGACATATCTATCCGAATAAGCGACTTTTCGTCGTTGAACATGAATTCCGAAAGCGCCATCGCAAGCTCGGTCTTCCCCACTCCTGTCGGGCCCAAAAACATAAAGGATCCCAACGGCTTGTTGTCATCGGCCAGTCCGGTCCGCGCGCGCCGGAGAGCATTTGCGACAGCCTTAATACCCTCTTCCTGCCCAACCACCCGCCGGCTAAGCACATCTTCAATTCGCACAAGTTTATCGCTCTCGGATTCAAGCATCCGTCGGAGCGGAATCCCCGTCCAAACGGAAACAACCGCGGCAACGTCTTCTTTATCAACCGCTTCTTTTATAAATCGCTCGGATTCTTTCTTCCCTTTTTTAGAGTCGCCGCCACCAAAGTTTTTCTTCTCGAACACCCGAAAATCCTTCTCTGCTTGCGGGAGCTCGCCATACATAATCTGCGCGACGCGTTCAAGATTTCCCTCGCGCTCGGCGATTTCCGCCTCGCGACGCAACACATCAATTTTTTGCCGTAATTGATGAAGTGTCTCAAATTTCAGCTTCTCCGAATGCCACCGCGCGGAAAGTTCATCGTTCGACACCTTAAAAGCCTTAAATTCTTTATCAATCTCCTTAAGCCGAGGTGCCTTTGGGTTTTCCTTGCTTAATGCCTGACGCTCGATTTCAAGACGAGTGACCTCTCGCCGTACCGCATCAATTTCCTTAGGCAAGCTTTCTGTCTCGAGTCGCCGCGCAGAAGCGGCTTCATCAATCAAATCGACTGCCTTGTCGGGCAAAAACCGATCGGTGATATAACGGGCAGAAAGATTTACCGCCTCGACGATAGCTTCGTCGCTAATACGCAAGCCATGGTGAATTTCATATTTTTCCTTAAGGCCGCGGAGGATCGCGATGGAATCTTCAATAGTCGGCTCTTCGATAAAAATTGGCATGAATCTCCTCTCAAGCGCGGCGTCTTTTTCTATATATCGCTGATATTCCCTTATTGTGGTTGCCCCGATTGCGTGCAGCTCGCCACGAGCAAGCGCTGGCTTCAATAAATTTGAAGCGTCTACGGCCCCCTCCGCGGCGCCAGCTCCGACGATCGTGTGAATCTCGTCAATAAAAAGAATGATCTGGCCGGCTGCGTTCGTCACTTCTTTTACGAAAGCCTTGAGACGATCCTCGAATTCCCCTCTAAACTTGGTTCCGGCAATAAGAGCACCGAGATCAAGCATCAAAATCTGCTTATTTTTCAAGGGTTCCGGCACATCTCCCGACGCAATTCTCTGCGCCAACCCTTCCACAACCGCTGTTTTCCCAACGCCCGGCTCCCCTATTAAAACCGGGTTGTTTTTCGTGCGCCGGGAAAGAACCTGCATGAGTCGGCGCAGCTCTTCTTCGCGACCAATCACAGGATCAAGCTTCCCCGCCTTCGCTTTCTCGCTTATATTGATTGAATATTTTTCGAGTACCTGGAATTTCGATTCCGGAGTTTCGTCCGTGATGCGAACCGACCCGCGAAGTTGGGCCAATATGCGAAACGCCGTTTCTCTCCGAACTCCAAACTGCTCCAAGACATTCCTCGCAGACGAAGGCGTATCGATAATCGCGAGAAGCATGTGTTCGCAGGAAACAAATTCGTCTTTCTGCTGTGCCGCGACTTTCGCGGCCTGGTCAAGCACTTTCATAAGCTCTTGCGAGAGGTACAACTGCCCCACAGTCGAACTCCCAATAATTTTTGGGATCCGCCCGAGTTCGAGCTCTATGTGCTCGTCGAGTTTTTCGAGGTTCACTCCGGAACGTGAAAGAACGGGGATCACAAGCGATTGCTGATCTTCAAGCAAAGCAGACAACAAATGGAGCGCCTTCAGCTCGCCATGATTTTTACTCGCGGCAAGCTCTTGGGCATTCTGTAAAGCCTCTTGAGCCTTAATTGTAAAACGATGGAAGTTCGCCATGGATATTTTTAGTATAAAAGCTTATGCGAGCAAGCGCAAATTCTGCTCACTCACTACCTTCTACTTTCTATTTTCTACCTACTATTCGACCTTCGGCCGTTTTGCGAGAACAACCTTGAGATTAAGTTCTTTTTCGCCTCGCTTGATTTTTAAAGTCACGCTCTCCCCCACGCTAAACCGCGAGATAGCTGTGCCAAGCGGATAATCTTTATTGATTTTCTTTCCGTTCAATTCGAGAATAATATCTTCTGCCACGATACCGGCCGCCTCCGCCGGAGAACTGGGCGTGACAGCGGGTCCGTCGTCCGATCCCCGAACCAAAGCGCCATAATCCACCGGAAGTTTCTGCTTTTTTGCGATGTCAGAAGTAATTGCCAAATATCTAACGCCCAAAAACGGCGTCTCGATATCGCCCGTCTTTTTTACCGAATTAATATCGCGCTTTGCCCCGTTGATCGGAATCGCGAAACCGATGTTTTGGGCGCCCACGGCAATAGCCGTATTTATCGCAATCACTTCGCCCCGGAGATTCAAAAGCGGCCCGCCGGAATTTCCCGGATTGATGGCGGCGTCGGTTTGAATAACGCCCTCAATTGTTTCTTGCCCGACCCCGGGACCGGACGCCGTGACACTTCTCGACAAACCGGAAATAACGCCGACCGAAACCGTGTTGCGGAACTCTCCGAGCGCGTTCCCGATCGCAATCGCCGTCTGTCCAAGCTCAACCGCGTCGGAATCGCCGAGCTCAACCGTCGGAAGTCCCGACGCGCTGATTTTAATCACGGCCAAATCCTGCAACGGGTCTTTTGCAAGCACCTTCGCGTCATATTTCTTCCCATCATTCGTAAAAACCGTGTACGACGCGCTCGAATCCCCTGCGACATGTTTATTGGTAAGAATAAGCCCGTCGGATGAAATGATAAAACCGCTCCCCCCGCCGACTTCCTGCAATTTACTTCCCTTCTCGCACGGCACTGAAAACTGCGGAAACTGGTCTCCGAAAAATTGTTGGAACTCCGGCGGAAGATTTGAAAACGGGCTTGATGGGCAATTCTCCAGTATCGGAACGTTTTTTGAAACAGTAATCGAAACGACCGCCGGCGAAGCTTTTTTAACTGCCGCCACAACTGCCCGTTCGTAGTCAATGACTGGTTTATAAAGAGAAACTTGGGGCTGATCCATCCCCACCCGGGGCGAAGAAGAAGACAAAGAAAGTGTTGTCGTCGTATGCGCGCCGAAAAACGGCGCGACAAGTCCCCTTAAAAAGTCTAGAACATCCGCCTGTGCAGGCACTGGCGCAAAGGTTGCAACAATCAAAAAAACCGCAGCGAACACCGCGCTTACCCACAGAAATTTATTATTTTTTTGATTTTTCATAAATCTTATTATATGGTTATGATTATTCCGCGCAAGATTTCTTTTCTTTTATAGCATTTCGCAGATGAATTTTTAATGTCAAAGCTTGGTGAATAACCCAATACCAACGGGATTTCGGAGTCGGATATTTTTCTTTTCTATTTGTCCCCAATTCCACGATCGTGGAATTGGGGACAAATCTGCCCCAAGAAACCCACTGGCATTGAATACATAAATTCAAAAGGCTCTACAATAACGCAGTCTTAATCTTTTTCAGGGCCGCGTCAATATGAATCTTTTTAGTCGGCCGCCCGAAACTGAAACGGACACACTGCCCCGCCTTTTCTTTGGAAAATCCGAGGGCTGTAAGTACGTGGGACGGTTGAGCCGCTCGAGTGTGGCACGCTGATCCTGAAGAAACCGCGACACCGAGAAAATCCAGTTTTGTAATAAGGTACTCCGCGCTCATCTCGGGAAAATATACGTTTAAAATATTCGGGAGGAAAGAAGTTCCCTTCCCCTCTTCCTTGATACTTGATCCTTGACCCTTGATGCTTCCATTGAGTTCCGCCTGTGGAACTATTTCTTTCAGCTTTCTCCAAAAATAATCCCGAATTTTCAAAATTCTCGCACATTCCCGATCGCGCGCGGAAGCAGCGATCTGAACGGCTTTGGAAAATCCGACGATAAAAGAAACGTTTTCCGTACCTGACCGCAATCCGAATTCCTGCCCTCCGCCGGTGATGATTGGAGACAAGCGACCAGTGACCAGAGACAAGAAATTCTCGCCGCTGGTCGCTTGTCCCTTGTTGCTTGTCTCCTGTCCCTTGTTTCTTGTTTCTTGTCGCTTGTCGCTTACATACAGCGCCCCGACCCCCTTCGGCCCATAAATTTTATGGGCGGAAATTGTCATCAGATCAACTCCGAGCTCGGACGGATTGCACGGCAAAAACTGGAATGCCTGCGCCGCATCGGTGTGAAAAATAGGGTATAGGGTATGGCCACTAGGGTTTAGAAATTGAGGATTGCCGATTAGTTTTTTTTTGGAAATTGAGAATTGAGAATTGGAAATTCCCTTCTTAAAATTGCTTAAAATCTTGGCGATTTTAGAAATGGGCTGCACCGTCCCAATCTCATTATTCGCGTAGATAATCGAGACCAAAACCGTTTGCTCGTTCAAAGCCGCCTCCAGCTTTTTCAAATCCACAAACCCCTGCCAATCAACCGGAATTTCCACAATTTCGACTCCCTCGCGCTCAAGGTCACGCGCGGTCTCCCGCACGGATTCATGTTCAATCGCGGAAATAATTATCCGCGGTTTCTTATCTTCCTTGATACTTGATACCTGATACCTGATACTTTCTCGCACTACCCCTCGTAGTGCGAGGTTATTCGCCTCCGTCGCTGAACCGGTAAAAATAACTTCGCGGAAATCAACCCCAATTGCTTTGGCTATCGCCTCGCGGGAAGTATCGAGCGCGGTGAGCGCCTGTTGTCCAAACGAATGAAGCGAGCTTGGATTCCCGAACACGTCCGAAAAATAGGGCCGCATCGCCCGAAGAACGCGCGGATCGACCGGCGTCGTGGCGGCGTAATCGAGATATATTTTTTTCATAATAAATTAATACTACCAGAATTTTCTTCTATTTTCCGGCTAAGTTTATACGCATTTCCATGCGTAAGCATTCCAAAATAAGAAGCCCTGCTCTGCTCTTTACTGCTATCTTTAAGCCGCTTAAACATACGGCGCTTCGTCGCAGTCCGCAATACCCGATACCGAGGAAAGTTTACCCAACCCAGAAAATCAACGCCGGAGGCCAAGGTTTTTATAAAAACCTTGTCGGGATGAAGCTCGAGCCGAAGTTTCGCCCGAAAAAAATCTTCGATGAGAGGTATGTGTTCTGCAAGCCGTTTTTTATCATGAGAAAGAATGGCAAAATCGTCGGCATACCGAAGATAGTATTTCGCTTTCAAGCGATGTTTCACGAACTGGTCAAACTCATTCATGTACACGTTCACAAAAAGTTGCGAGGTTAAATTCCCGAGCGGCAATCCAACACTCAGCTTCCCCTCGGTATGAAAACTGTCAATCACTTGCCACAAAAGCCACAACACATTGCTGTCAGAAATATATCTCGCCAAAATATGCAAAAGAATCTCGTGGTCAATATTTGCGAAAAACTTTCGTATGTCACACTTCAACACCCAACATGTCCTTGTATCATTTCTGCTTGCCTTGTTTACAAAAGAAGCAAAACGCCGGAGTGCCTTATGCGTTCCCTTGCCCAAGCGGCAAGAAAACGAATCGGCGATGAACGTCCGGTCGAAAAATGGGTAGAGTACGCGATACAACGCGTGGTGCACAACGCGGTCGCGGACGCTCGCTTTATGGATATCGCGCGGCTTGGGATCTGAAATGTTAAATGCTTCGTACCCGCCATGAACATACTTATGATTGATAAGATCGGCGCGAAGTTCTAATATAGAGTCCATAAGCCCAAACGAAAAATCCTGAACGTCGACTCGTCCGCGCTTGCCACGCGCGAATTCCTTCCATGCCTCCAAAAAGTTTTCCGCACTTATAATATCTTTAAAATCGTGGATAAGTTGAATCTTCATAAAAATTTTCTTGGAACCCCCCCCCCGACGCCTTACACTACCCATCATCCAACGCCTGGTGGCGATATACAAAATCTGGCATGAATTTCTGCCGCATATTCCAAAGACAGCAAGATACACGTTGGGGTTAAAAATCGACTCTCTTCTCGTTGAAACAATCGAGGCAATTTTTATCGCAAGCTATATTTCAAAAGAAAGAAAAACGATATACCTCGAACGGGCAAGCGGAAAGCTCGATCTCGCCAAATTTTTCCTGCAGGTTCTCTGGGAAATTAAATCGCTCGATAATAAAAAATATATTCTTATTTCCGAACCACTTGAGGAAATCGGGAAGATGCTCGGCGGGTGGTTGAAACAAGTCGAAAAACAAAACAAACCAGCCGGGCATTCCTGATTATTTTTTTCTATCGCCAGTTGCTTGCGACACGACCATTCCGGTTGAAGTCGTTGTCAATCCAATTCCAATTGCCATTCCAACGCTTGCCATCGTTGTTGAGGTACGGGAAATTCCGGTTGCCGTTCGAGTTCACCACGAATATGCGAAAAACCGCCTGCGCCACAACCCCTTGAATACTCTCGGAATTGAATCTTATGCGGAATCTGTAATTCCATAGTTCTTCGCACCAAGTAGCAATAGAGTGTGAAGCGATAGAACGCTGTACGCTGGCAGAAAGCATCAAAGCCCATCGCCATTCCGACATGCGCTATCGCGGAATTCGGTCGCGTACAACCGTAGCCATACGCATAGACACCTACTATCTATAATAATCATATCAAATTTAAAGGGCACTCTCGACTTTCGAGAGTGCCCTAAGGGTTAAGGGTACTAAGCGACCAAGGACTAAAATCCAAGTACACAAGGATCCAAGTGCCTGCTACTTGCTTGCGACACGACCATCCCGGTCGAAGCCGTCGTCAACCCAACCCCAACGGCCACGCCAACGCTCGCCATCGTTGCTGAGGTACGGGAAACCCCGGTAGCCGCGCGAGACCACCACGATGAGCGCAGGGAAGTCTATGTAGATTTTCCCGAGAAGCTCTTTGAGCGCTGGAAACTTGCCCTGGTTCTCGACAACCCAGTTCCGATGCTGATAGCCCAGAAGCGAATTCTGCCGCACTGCGATCCTTCGCTCATACTCCGGTCCACTGATCGAATTCTTTTCGCCCGGTCGGAGTACGGTGTAGAGTTTAAGGATAACGGGTTCCGTCGTCGAGGTGTCACGCTCAATCGACATGATTCCGTATTTGGTTTGGAGATATTCAAGCGTTGGGCGCGGTAACGCAGGAATTTGAATGGTAAGTTCGTTGGTTTCGAGGAAGCAGTCTTCAGCTTGCGCACGAAATCCATTCGCCACGAAAAGCGCGAATTCCTGTCCGGCACGCTCCGGTTCACTGATGCCGACTTGGATTTGTTCTGTGGTGAACTGGCCCAGGTGTGCATTGGCCGCTAGTGTCGAGAGAAGCGTAAAGTGCTGATCTGGTTGTGATTGTGATTTTGTCATATCTATTCTGGCGGCGCGGACTTGAACGGCCTCGCACATGCGAGGTTACGTTTCATCCTTTTCGCCCCAGCGCTTAAGACACGGTTTTAAAATGTCCTAAATGCCAGGGCGAAAAACAAGCAATATGAGGTTATAAAAGAGCGTTTAAACCATAACAAATCCACGGGAAAAGTCAAGTCCGACGCTTTTTCGCGTCATTCGGATGGAACTCCTTATTCGCGTCGCTTTTCAAAACAACGTCGGGTTCTTCTTCGCGAAAGTAACCTTCGCTATATTTCCCGTTTTCTTGTCGGGCACCAAAAGCGCGCTTTCCTTCCTATATATGTCGTATATGTCTTTCGTGATTTTCACGTCGTTTAGGCAATACTCTTTAAGTTCTGCTATTCGCCCCTCCTTATATAGACTGATCGCCTCCGACCCGTGATGCTCTTTCGGCTTCCCGCCGTTCGCTTCCGCAAGCCGGCTCAAGCTGATTCGCTCGCCAGTTAACGCTTCAATCTCTTCCAAAAGATCGGTTCTGTCTTTATCCCACAGATTAATAGACGCCGGGCCAAGCTTTTGAAAATACGCGTTCAAGACCGGCACATCATACCGATTAATACTGAAGCCCACGAGCCGTGTCGCCCCGCGGAAAAGTTCCGCCATGTCGGGAATTTCCGCCTCGCTGAAACAAAAATACTTTTCCTGCGCGTACGAATATACCCCAACGACAGAAATTTTCAAAGCGTCAAAATTATCCCGCCCCACCCCGGGATCGGTAAAAAAGTTTTGCGTTTCGATGTCGAACACTAAAGTGTCAGGGATCATGGGTCAGGGATCACGTTTTCGATTTTAGGGTACGGATAAACGCGCCAACGAGAGATCCGACCATTCTCCGTTTTTCATCAAGCTGAGCAAATTGCTCTTTCGATAGATACCCAAGATCAAGAGCGAGCTCGCAGTAATACTCCAGTTCCACCAATGAACCATTCGCGATGAATAGAAATTGCCGCAATTCTCTTCTACTCCCCCGAGCATGTCCTTCTATAATATTGGCGACAACGGAAACCGCAGCGCGGCGCATTTGAGAAATTAACCCAAATAGCTCTGATTTAGGAAAAGATTCTGTCGCTCGATAGACCATTTTCACAAGCTCGTGAGCATACCCGTATACTCTCAACTTTTTATATCCTTGCTGTTCCATTTCCTTAACCTTAATATCTAACCTCTAGCCTATCCCCTTCCACTTGATCCCTGACCCTACCCTCCTACTTGACCCTTGACCCGTGATCCGTGACCCTAGACATGGCGGTCCGCCACATTCGTCGCCGCATAGCTTTCCGGTTTCGTCTTTGCTTCAAAATTGTTCGCGCGCACGAGAGAAACCACGTCGGAAATCAACTGCTTTGTCGGGCCATTCTCGCCGACGTCGATATGAATTTCGAAATCGAATTTCGGGAGATTGAATTTTTTAAGCTCGCTCAAAACGCCTTTCGCGATATCGAGCGAAATCAGCACCTCGCGAACGATGCGCTCTCGGAGCGTATGGGTTTTTTCGCGCGGCATCCGCCGCCAAAAATATTTCCCGCCATTTCCGATGCGATGAACAACGACAGCCGTCACAAAGTCAGCCATACCTCCGGAGAGAAGCTGCGAATCCGTGCCGATAGTAACCTTGTACCGTCGGCTTTCGTCGGCGCGCATAAACAAGATGATCTCCGCGACCACCTCCTTGACGGTCACCTTGAGCCCAAGCGAGTTGAAAAGAAAATCTGGCATAGTTGGAACTATACTCTCCCTGCGGGACGAGGGTCAAGAGAACAAAAACCGCGGTTTTGGCGATTGACTTTGATATAAGCGGAATGTAATCTGCGAGACAGAGCTTTCCAGACCATTTCTGGCAAGCAGGAGAACAATGTTGTTCTCTATTTTGAAAATAAAATACAAATGAGGTAGCTCAGTGAACTTTTTAAAACACGAACTGGAGTTTATTGAGCTGCCTCAAAGAGTTGATTGGAATGTCAACCGCTCTTCGCATAGTGCGTTGAGTCGATGGGCGGCGCAGACACATATGAAAACATGGGAAAAAACCACAATGCGCTGGGACCCGAGTGCGGAATGGATAACAAATATTCCGGTTGATGACCTCGAAGATTGCGGCAATCACTTTATTAGGAGAATGACTGCGGTATCAATCCCAAGCGGTGGGATACGAGTCGCAGTGCTCACATTTGATGTTATTCGGGGGGTTATCGGACCGACAACAAAACGTCAGTTTATTGTTGAAACCTTGAAAAACCTCACAAAAGAGTCAACCATGCGATATGTGCACGTCTTTGAAAATGAATATGGCCCAGAATTCAAAATGACTTTTTGCCTTAGACATCAGTTTTGCGAAGACGTGCTGGAATTCATGCGAGACTTTTTCGCCTTGCTCGGCATCGAAGATAAAACCGATTGGCGGCTTTCAAATTTTACAATCGCTCATGAAACCATGTATGCCCAAGGAGCAGGATGGATTCCCTTCGAAGACGTATTCAAGGTTTCGAACAGACTCCGCATCGGTGAACTTAAAATAGAAACGATGCCTAGTATATCAGCATTACGGTAATAATCGCGCGCAACAAACAAAGCGCCGACCACAAGTCGGCGCTTTTTATCGGTAAAAATAGAACCCATCTCAAAATACCTTCTAGTCGCGTTGCGAGAGATTTTCTTGTATCCGCGAGGCTTGACGAGGAAGCCGTGGTTTACCCACTGCGACCGAGTCGTAACGAAACGGAGCAAGAAAATCTCCGCAACCAAGGGATACGCTGAATTTCTGCCGGCACATCGTCGCTGCGGACTCGGAGTGCGTAAAGCACACCTTCGTCCTTACTCCTTGCGCCACCAGAAATTCAGCAGTATCGCGGCCGAAGGTATTTCGAGATGGGTTCTAATCCTTAAGCGCCATTCTGATAACCTGCTTGGTATCTTCCGGATTATCAACCCGCACATAATCCACGCCCGCTCGGACGACAGCATAATCGTTCCCGCCGGGAAAAATCGCGTCCCCGACAAAAAGCATTTTCTTTTTGGAAACACCGAGTGTTTTCTCGATGCGGCGGATGCCATACGCCTTATCGATCCCTTTTCGAGTCACGTCAACGGAGGAAAGCCCGCCTTGGCGCACCTCGAAAGTGGGGAGGAGTCGCTTGAGCGCTTTCATGAGCTCCGGCCGTATGTCATGACGTTTGTTCCACTCTTCTTTGAGCGCGAGACCTCGGCGCACGCCGAGCTCCCTAATAATTTCCTGCCCCAAGGCGGAAAAAGTGATTTGCGTTCCTCTGTCCTCGATAACCGGGCCGTATGTGCGCGCTGGGGGTTCATACGCAATCTCCTTGAACGCCGCGATGAATGCCGTTTTAATTTTTTTTCTCTCTCGCGCGGATAATCCATGCGAGTATACGCATATCCATTTTCCGCGCCTAAACCGATAAAACGCTGTTGAGCTGGTTGGGAAAAGAAAAAACCGCTCAAGCCGCTCATCTTTTCTCGGCAAACGTTGTATAAGCTGTTCTTTAAAAAGCTCGTATTTCCCACCGCCTATCACGGCAACCCGCTTTTTCTCAAGAAGCCGGAGAAGCAGTTTGATCATTTCGAAATCGGCAATTGATTTGCTTGGCGCAAGCGTGCCGTCAAGATCAAACACAAAAAGTTCTTTCCCAGCAAAAATCTTCTGGCTCAATTTTTTCATGGCGTTTTAAAACAATTATACTCCCCTAAAAATCCATGTACACATCTTTTCGCGAGTTGGTTTTTTAGGGGCTGGTGGGATAAACCCCCACACCTAATGAAGAGTGTTTTTAAAATCGCGCGGCGAGACAGAAATCGTCCTTTGCTCTTCATTAGGTGTGGGGGTAAAATGTGACTATCACGCAATGGCAAACGGCAAGCAGAAAAAATCCGCGAAGAAAGAAAGTTGGGAAAAAACGACCGTGCATCGTCTTCACCCGGAAACAAAACGGAGTATTTGGGCCGTCATTCTCCTCGGCGCGGCCGTTGTTCTTCTTCTGGCGCGATTTGGCAACGCGGGCCCCGCCGGGGCATTCATCTATAGGAGTATGTCCGCGCTTCTCGGAATCGGGTACATCATACTTCCGCTCGTTTTTATTTTTGGAGCGGCGGCGCTTATCACGGGAGGAAGGCGGCTCATAAGCACGACGCTTTTTGGAATCCTATTATTAGTCCTCTCGGTCCTTGCCCTTATCGAAATAACCGCCCCGGGGCAAGGAGGCAAATTTGGCTTGGTCTTGGGATCTCTTAAAATCCCCTTCGGGGACATGGCGGCGGGAGTCATAAATTCCCTTATCGTGATAATTTCAATCCTCATAATCCTGAACTTCCCCTTGCGATTCGCCTGGCCGAAAAGAGAAAAAATAATTGTGACGGGCAACGAAGAATCCGAGGAGGAACAAGACAACGGAGACGAAAAATCCGAAGAACAAAAAAATATTAAAACGGAGCGCGAGAAAGAAGCCGGAGACGATGAAAAAGTAACTATAGACGAAGAAAAAATCGCGAAAGACGTCGCCGCGTACGAAAATAAGCCCTCGGTTCACAAAATCCAGAAATCTCCGTTTCAAAAATTCGCCAACTACAGCCCCCCGCCGATTTCTCTCTTGAAGTCCGCCGGAGAAAAACCGACAACCGGCGACCTTCTTGCGAACGCGAACATTATCAAACGCACGCTTGATAGTTTCGGAATTCCCGTCGAGATGGGAGAAATCAACATCGGCCCCGCGGTAACCAGGTACACGCTAAAACCCGCCGAAGGAGTAAAGCTCTCGCGGATCACGGCGCTAAACCAAGACCTCGCGATGGCGCTCGCGGCGCACCCGATCCGAATCGAAGCGCCGATACCGGGCAAATCGCTCGTGGGCGTGGAAGTTCCGAATAAAGCGGCGGCTCTGGTGCGCCTCGGCTCACTCATGAATTATCCTGAATTCGAAAAATCGGGGCCGCTCGGGTTTGTCTTGGGGCGGGACGTAAGCGGCGAGCCAGTGTTTGTGGACATCGAGCGTATGCCTCATCTCCTCGTCGCGGGAGCTACCGGATCGGGAAAATCGATACTTATTCACACGCTTCTCATCTCGCTCCTCTATAAAAATTCGCCTGCGACGCTCAAGCTCGTCCTTATTGACCCAAAACGGGTTGAGCTCTCGATTTACGCGCGCATTCCCCACCTCGTAAGCCCCGTCGTCACCGAAAGCAAAAAGGCTGTCGGCGTATTCAGGTGGGCAATCGGCGAAATGGAGAGACGGTACGAACTACTCCTTCAGGCCGGAAGCCGCGATATCAAAAGCTATAACGGCAATAAAAACAACGAGCCCTTCCCCTATGTGCTTATAGTAATAGACGAACTTGCGGATCTTATGTCCACATTTGGGCGCGAAATCGAGGGATCCGTCGTACGACTCGCGCAAATGGCGCGCGCGACGGGAATACACCTGGTTCTCGCAACCCAACGCCCGTCGGTAGAAGTAATCACCGGACTTATTAAAGCGAACATCACGAGCCGCATCGCGCTCCAAGTGGCAAGCCAGATCGATTCCCGCACGATTTTGGACACGGCCGGCGCCGAAAAACTGTTGGGGCGCGGGGATATGCTCTATATCTCGTCCGACATTTCGAAACCGAAACGCATTCAAAGCGCGTACGTCACAGAAGAAGAGATAAACAAGGTCGCGGACTATATTCGCGAAAACAACGAGAGCGTGCATGAAGCCGAAGTGAGTTTTGAAAACCAGAACGGCAACGGAACGGAACAAAAAGGGGAAGACGTGTTCGATGAGTACCTTGAGGACGGAGACGATGAGTTGTATGATGAAGCAGTGCAGATCGTTGCGGAGGCAAAAAAGGCATCCGCATCGCTCCTCCAGCGGCGGTTGAAAGTTGGTTACGCTCGCGCCGCGCGCCTCCTGGACACCATGGAGGCGAAAGGGCTTATCGGCCCGGGCGATGGAGCGAAACCGAGAGAGTTTTTGGGTCAAGTTGGCGAAGACGGTACAGTGTACTAATTTATTCATCATAAACCCAGTCCGCAATTCGCATAATTCGCATCGATACACCTATGGAAATTCAATACTTTGGACAATTTCTAGAAGAACGATTAAAAGAAAAAAGCATTGATATCAAAAAACTGTCCGAAATCTCCGGCATATCATTCAAACACCTTGAAGCGCTCAAAAATGATGATTTTCTTTCGCTCCCTTCCGCGCCATACGTCCATGGATACATCAACAAACTAGGAATATTGTTCGGCTTCAAACACGACGAATGGTGGCAGCGCATTAAAATAAGCGAGTTCAATAAAGCCGCGCGCGCCGACGTGCCGCCTGAAAACAGATTTGCAAAGCGTTCCCTCCCGAGGGGAAGCGTCACGGCTATGATTGCCGTTGTGATAGCGTGTTCCGCTTTCTATGTTGGATCGCCGCGAATCTTCGGGAAACCAACCATTACGATCCGCTACCCCGATCAGAACCCAGCGGTTACGACAAACAAAAACATTACGCTCGAAGGAAGCGTTACGCAGGGAAGCAAAGTTTACGTAAACAACGAACTGGTGGAAATTACATCGGATGGCGTGTGGGAAAAAACGATCGCCCTCGGGTCCGGCATGAATCCGGTTGAAATTAAAGCGAAAAAATTCCTTGGTGGCGAAACGAAAATTCTTCAGCAAATTTTATACGAAGCAACGCCCAACACCTCTTTCAACGCAAATCCTCCGATGAGCGGAATATGAAGATTTAAAGTGCCGTTTGGAAAGTCCCTTTGCGTCATTCCCGCGCTCGCCTCGCTGTAGCTTTGGCGAAGCAGGGAAGCGGGAATCCAAAACCTGTCTTTATGGAAGAAATTATAAAACACCGCCGAGCTTGAGATTTTAGATAAAAAGATATAAAATTCCAGCCATGACGGTTAAAAAAACAAAGGAAGAAGACGCTAAAGGCCTCGCGGATCTGCTTTCAAGCCTCAGGGAAAAATACGGCGAGGGAGCGATTATGAAACTTGGCGAGGCAAAGAGAGTTGACGTGGCAGTTATCCCAACGGGCTCTTTTTCACTGGACCTCGCGCTCGGAGTCGGCGGCCTCCCGCG
>Ga0155886_102_pt1 | contig 46361 bp, 40 predicted proteins | sample RifCSPlowO2_01_FD_107540 | JGI IMG/M metagenome (GOLD analysis project Ga0155886, IMG submission 107540) | Candidatus Ryanbacteria bacterium RIFCSPLOWO2_01_FULL_48_26 | reverse complement strand
GTGTCGCTCGGCAAGTTGCCTGAAGGAAGAGTATTGGAATCTTCCAAGACTCCATCAACATAAGTCCTTACAGTCTCGCCATCGTACGTCCCGACGACATGGTGCCACTTGTTATCATTTACCGCCGTTGTCGAAGTGGCCGCGTAAATTACTGAGTTAGACATAAACATCATCTCGGCCTTACCGGTAGAAGTAATATCTAGTGCATACGGAACATTGGTTTTTGCTGGTTCCATATTGATAATAAACCCGATCGCCCCAACAAAACCATTCGTATCCCAGGTAGCCCCAGGAGTATCATCGGTAATTGAATATTCCACCAGTAAACTTCTGACATTGCCGCCTCCTTCGCGTTTGACGTGTTCGGTGGAACCGGCGGCGGCTTGCAGATTGTCGTTGGCGTTTTCCATTCCAAAGGCGGCATAAACCAAGTCCCCGCTGTCTATGGTACCTACATCCGGAAGATTAGAAGCGACCGCCGCCTCTGCAATACTCGTCGTTGGATCATCCACATCGCTGGTATTAAACCCGGTTATCTCATCAACCGAATATTGGAATTCTTGGAAAGACCCAGTCAGTAAACAATTAACATTTGTATAATCAATTGATAAGGTAGCATTTGTAGGAGTGCCATCGCTTAAAAATACATATAAGCCTCTTCGGCCACCCCAGGCTATATAGTCCAACTGATTCCAAGTAACTCCACCGCCTGTGATTGTAACGTTGCCTGAACCAGGCTCAATATCCACACCACTACAAGCCATTGCCACAGACGCAATCCCCCTCGCGCCCGCTGTCCAGGTGATGCTTGCCGTAGTAGTCGGATCGGAAGTTGAAACATCATTAGTTTTGTTGGTGAGAGTGATGGCGGGGTCTTTTGCCACAATATATTTCCCCGTGGCAGTCGTTTTAATCCAAGCGGAAATGGAAACATTCGCCGGCCTTAGTCCGGCACTGTCCGGAACGCTCACATAATCATCCACCCCGTCAAATTTGAACGCCTGGCCGAATTTTCCTATCGCGGGCGATGTCGAAGTGGACATGTTCGTGAGTGTCCCTATATTTTTGTTGCCCGACCGGTCAAACGTCTGCCCCGTCGCCCAGTTGGTGTCTTGGCCATCGAAGGTCCAATATCCGACGAGGCCGGACTGCAAATTCATAACGGGAGAATTATTGACTTTGAGCGCGGCGGAGCCGAGGGCGTAGAGTCTCTGGATTTCTTGCGCCGACAACGCCCTATTGTAGATGCGGACGTCGTCGAGTAAGCCAAGAAATGCATCTTCACCGCCATCCGCCGCATCCCCTATTCGTGTTACTGCGGTCCCGTCGGTACCAAGGGAAAATTGTCCGAGGGTTTCAGTTAATGTGCCGTTCACATATAAATCGGTGGCACCAGAACGGGCAACAACGGTAAGATGCGTCCAAACATTTAGAGGTGGACTATAAGAAAATAAGATATCTCCGCCTCCTCCAACGTTGAGCCATACGTCACCCGAGGTATTATTAAGCTGTAAATCAAACCGCATATCATTCGCGGCATAACCGTCGCGTTTGCTTATAATCGTCCGCCAACTGCTGTAGTCCACGGCGGGTTTGACCCACGCGGAGATAGTAAAGGGAAGCGCTGAAACGTCAAATGTGGTTCCAATCCTTATAAAATCATAATTATTCGCCGCGCGAAACCTAAACGCCTGGCCGATTTTGCCGGCCACGGGCGTGGTTGCCATGGACATATTCGTGAGTGTCCCCGTGCGGCCATTGCCCGATCTGTCAAACGTCTGCCCCGTCGCCCAGTTGGTGTCTTGCCCGTCGAAGGTCCAGTAGCCGACGAGGCCGGAATTGAGACTCATGAGAGGAGAGTTGCCCGCGCCGAGGGAAGCCTCCGCGGTCGGAACGGAACGAATAAAACTTATTGGACTCATAAGACCCATAAGACTGATAAGTCCTATAAGGCAAATAAGGCTGATAGGTCGAATATGACCAATAAGACGGATAAGATTAATTCTTTTCATTTTTATTTTTAGCCAAATATTCGGCCACCAATCCGTCCTCCGCTGATTCTCGATTTTGTTTTTCGCGCAAAAGCCGGCGAAGTTTTTGCTCGCGCGACTCGAAAGTAATCCCCTTTTCTTCGTGCTGATATTTTACCGCCGCGATTTGTTGGTCAATCAGAAAATTTGTTTGATTGATGAGCGTGATAAGGCAGTTCGCGGCTCGTTCGGGATCGGAGAGATAGGTCGAATAGGATGAATAAGACCCATCGGTCTTATTGGACATATCAGTCTTATAAGACCCATCGGACGAATAGGTCGCATAAGACTTATCAGACTTATTGGACCTATGAAGGTTCCGAATTTCGAGCGCGCGGGGGTCATCTTTGCCCCATTGTTTCAAGTCGCGCTGGCGGAGAAAATCTTCATAGTCATGCAATAATTCCTCAAAAGAACCGCGCGCAACTCCTAAGAGTTTTACCTCGGTTTGCGGCCACGTTTTTGAAACGGCAGTCCCTTCCACGATATTTTGCTTCCCCGAACGAGCGGCTTGGACCATTTGGTCAGACATGCGGGACTTTATCTTATAGGACGGATAGGTTTTATGTGTCGCATCGGACGTATTGTCCTTATAGGACATATCAGACGTATCGGACCTATCAGACCCATAGGACTTATCAGACTTATAGGTCGTATCGGTCTTATGAAACTTACGGGCTTGATCCACAAATATTTCGCAAAACTCCACCGTTAAGTCATAGATTATCGTTGCCTGCTGGTACGATTTAAGCTCGCGGTAGCTCATAATTTTTTTGGCGCTTTCGTTTCTTCCGCTATTTTCCTTCCTGGGATAGAAAATTATTAATCGCCTGCACTACTTGGGAACTACTCGTGAGATTTTCCCAAAACAAAATTTTGTCTCTCGGAATATACATAATATCTTCCGGCCCGTGAAGTTCTGCTCCAAGCTTTACCAAATTGAGGTTTGCTCCTTGAGGCACAGCTCCCTGCTGCAATGAATCGGCGGCCCGAAGGTAATAAATATTCTTTAAAACAACATACTCATTGTTGTAATTTCCTAAATGCCCGAAGTAGACCTGATTATTCGTCAAAAATACTCCCTGCCAACGACCGCTAACGTCCGGAAAACTCTGCGGAGAAAGTGTAAATTTCCATCCAACCAGAAAGAGCGCAGCAAGTAATATGAGCGCGAGCAGTATAACCACTGTTTTTAGTACGCTGGTCATCTTCCCGTTTATTATAACATTATTCCCCATGGGACACATCGCCAAACTCTTCAGCTTCAGACTCTTCATCTTCGCTTATGTCCGCGGACCGCATGTTAATATAATTTTTTGATTGCCTCATAGGTAATAATAATTTGCTGATTGTCTTTCAGAACCAAATTTTCAAATTCGGCGCTTGCTGTACCGTCTACCGTCATCACAATTTCATGTTCCGCGTCGCGGATATAATCGAGAACTTTATCTTTGGAAAAATCTTTTTGCCATACCCAGAAAAAGTCGCCCAGCGTAAACGCCTGGTAATAGTTCGGCTCGATATGGATTGTTCCCGTATTGTCGTGAGTATGCACCGCTCGTTCGCAACCGAAAAGCGATAATCCGATATTCATCGGAACTTCGATATTCTTTCCGTCGGCGACAATTTTCAAAACAGGATGGATGTGGTATTCCGCCGGAATTGGCAAAATTGGGTTTATGCAGGGTACCGGATCTTCCGACACACCTGTTCCATCCGGAGCGCGCGTCGCGGAGCCGTTAAATGAACTTCCGACGCCCAAAAGCCCCACGGCTATAACCACGAGCAATAGTGTTACAAAAATGGATTTATTGGCCTTTTTCATTTGAGATATATAGAATATCATACACAGTGCAGGATATGAAATTTGGGGGATCGTCTAATGGTAGGACAGTGGCCTTTGAAGCCATCAATTGGGGTTCGAATCCCTGTCCCCCAGCACCAGTCAGCGCAGTATCGAGGCGAGACACCTTGCCCCAGCAACGATCTGACTTCTCCGTACCGTAAATAGCATATCGGCTGAGCGCCGTATTCAAGAAAGAAAAACCGCTGAAATTGATCGGCGGTTTTTCTTCATGTACAAGCAAGTTCAAATTTTATATTTTGCAGATACCCACCTTGCCAATGATTTTTATTGTTTTATTTTGCTGTAGAGAAGCGCGAAAAGCCAAACGGCTAGAAGCGCGATAACATTCCAAATAATCAGTCCCGAGATGAACGTACCGAGCGTAAGTATGTTTTGTCCCATATCAATGCCCATATGCAATCCATACCGCATAAATCCGGGGCGAATGCCTGGAAGTAATACTATTCCCGCAAAACAAATCACATAGACGACGCTAATCCATGCCGAAGCAACTTTGAGCAAATGTTTTGTATTCATAGTGTATTATAGTTAATCTTAATCATTATTCAGCCAATATAATATTTTTCGACCGTAAAATGTTATTTAATCATAAAGTTTTCTTTTTTAGCATGATCGCGTTCACCGCGACGATGACCGTGGAAAACGACATAAAAACTGCGGCAAGCGCGGGTTGAAGAAAGATACCCTTAAAGGCAAATACCCCGGCTGCCAAGGGAATCGCGATCACGTTGTAGCCCGTCGCCCAGAACAGATTTTGAATCATCTTCGTATAGGTGAGTTTTGAAAGCCGAATGATTTTTGCAATATCGCGGGGATCGCTGCGAACCAAAATAATGCCGGCTGATTCGATTGCCACATTCGTTCCCGCGCCAATCGCAATGCCAAGATCAGCTTGCGTTAACGCGGGAGCGTCATTCACGCCGTCTCCGACCATCGCCACTTTTTGCCCTTTTGATTGCAGTAATTTCACTTTCTCCGATTTCTGATCCGGCAAGACTTTTGCGAAATACTCATCAATTTTCAGTTCTCCGGCAACCCACTTTGCCACATCCTCGGCATCTCCAGTGATCATGGCCGTCTTCACGCCCATGTCGCGCAGTGTTTTGATCGCCTCGCGCGACTCTTCGCGGATTTGATCGGCAAGGGCGATCGCACCGAGCACCCTGCCTTCTTTTATGACAATATTCGCAGTCTTACCTTGCTTCGCAAGTTCATCAGTTTCTGTTTTTAGCGTACCGGGCAGTACCGCTCCGGTTTCCTCCGCAAGCGATATGCTTCCGACGAGCACTTTCGCGCCATTTATTTCCGCCCGTACGCCCTTTCCAGGTATCCTTTGGAAATTTCTTGCCGCAAGGATCGAAACGCCTTTCCGCTTTGCTTCTTCTGTCATGGCACGCGCCAACGGGTGTTCGGAATGGCTGTTTGCGGAAGCGGCATATTGCAACACTTCAAATTCATTTCCTTGAGTTACCGGAATAATCCGATCAATCCCAAACTCTCCTTTTGTAAGCGTGCCTGTTTTGTCGAACAGAATGACATCTATGTTGCGTGCCGCTTCAAGCGCAATACGCTGCTTTACCAAAAAGCCGTTTCGAGCCGCTTTGGTTGTTGATATCGAAGCAACGAGAGGAATTGCCAAGCCGAGGGCGTGCGGACAGGCGATGACCAGAACCGCCACCATGCGATTTATCGCAAAAGCCGGATCGGACAACGCAAGCCATACCGCAAGCGTGATACCGCCGGTTACGACGGCGATAACGGTCAGATAGTACGCGGCGCGGTCGGAAAGCATTTGAAGACGAGATTTCGAACTCTGGGCAATGGCAACGAGCCGCATGACACCAGCCAGAAATGTTTCATCTCCGATTTTTGTCACCAGTATTTTCAGCGAACCGTCGCCATTTGTCGTGCCGGCGATGACCGCGCCTCCTTCTTTTTTCGGCACCGGCTTTGATTCGCCCGTAGCGATGGATTCGTTCACATCCGATACGCCCTCTTTAACCACGCCATCGGCGGGAATTCTGCCGCCCGGTTTTACAAGAACTACATCGCCTTTTTTGAGTTCGGAGAGCGGAATGATCTCCGGTTTTCCGTTTCTCAATACTTCGGCTTGATCCGGAAGCAATTTTGAAAGTTCCTTAAGCGCGCTCTGGGCGCCCGAGACAGCCCGCATTTCAAGCCAGTGGCCGAGAAGCATGATGGTAATAAGCGTCGCGAGTTCCCAGAAGAGCGTGTCTCCTCCGCCGAGAAAAGTTACCGCGACGCTATAGAGATACGCCACCGAAATCGCGAGCGCGATCAAGGTCATCATACCTGGCAGTTTTGCCTTGAGCTCTCGATACGCGGAAGCGATAAATACCCAACCGCCATAAAAGAAAATGGCGGAGGCAAGCACGATGGGCACGTATGCGGAGCCGGGGAATATCGGCGCTTCGTAGCGAATAAGCTTCTCGGCAATATCGGAATACGCAACGATCGGGATGGTGAGAAGCAAACTCACCCAAAACTTTGCCCTAAAAATGTTCGTTGAGTGCCCTTCGTGCCTGCCCGCCGAAGCCTTGCCGAAGGATGGCTTATTAAAACCGCCATGCGCTTCGTGGGCGTGCAATTTTTTTTCGGCGGGGACGAGCTGCATGCCGCATTCCGGACACATCCCGGGCTTGTCGGAGACAACTTCCGGATGCATCGGACAGGTATAGGATTTTTTATGTTCTTCGTGGTTCATAGCCCTCCTAATTTCCCATCATGTGCTGCATGGATCCGCTGCTTCCCGCTTCTACATCCCCTTTCATATACTTTTGTCCGATCGCTTCCAGATCTTTTCCGGAAGACACCATTCCGTCATCTTTGTACTTAACTCCCATTTCTTGCATCATTTCGCCGCCGGACTTCATCAACTCCGCCATTTTTTGTATATTTGTCGATTGCTCATTCATCATAGCAATCGAATCTTGCAACTCGCTGGTTCTAGCTTCATTGTCGTTTGCATTTTTCCCAAATGAATATCCAACACTGCCGCCAATAACGAGGGCGATTACTATTCCAAGAAGTAATGTTGTTGTAGTTTTCATAGCTATTTTAGTTATTAATTTATCAATCATTTAATTATACACTCCTTCCTATGGCTGGGCGGGTCGCGTTCATTATTTATGAGTTTCATAGTTTTAGAATCCCGACGACGCCGCTTCTTTTTCTTTCAACGCGACCTTTTTGCCGAAACGATAGAATAAGGCGGGCGTTAAGAACAATGAAATGATCGTTGAAGAAATGAGTCCTCCAAATATCACGACTGCCAATGGGTTGAGTATTTCCTTACCGGGATCACCCCCCGAAATAATAAGCGGAATAAGCGCGAGCGCCGCCACGAGCGAAGTCATCAATACGGGCACCACGCGATCAAGCGTTGCTTTTACGATTGTCTCTGGCGAAAATGGCAATCTGTCTTTTTCTACAAGCGTTAAGCCGCGGCCGATCAACAGTATTCCGTTTCGGGACACAATGCCCGCGAGCGAAATAAACCCGACAAGGTGAGCAAGGCTCACTGACCCGCCGGTCAACCATACGCCAATCATTCCGCCAATCAAAACTGTCGGGATATTAGTCATCACCAAAAGCGCAATTGGAACGGACTTAAAGGCATGGTACAGTACTCCAAAAATCATCATCGCGCCGATGATGAATACTAATGCCAGTCGCTGTGAATTCTCTTTTTGGCTTTTATAATTTCCCTCAAAGGAAAGAGTTACTCCAGTAGGGAGTTTTTGCGATTCAAGCGTGGCTTTCGCATTTCCAACGGCTCCAACCACGTCAGAACCTTGATAGTTGGCGGAAACCACCAACACGCGCTTTCCTCCTTCATGGTCCAAGCTGTTTTGACCACCTTCAATCAAGATGTCTCCCACTGACCCCAAAGATTCCGCCCTCATAAAAGGAAGCGATAAATCCCGCAAGGATGCCATCGTGCCTTTTGACTCCGCGTCATAGCGCGCGACAACATTGACCGACGCCGCGCCGAGACGGACTTGCCCTATGGTATCCCCCATAATTCCCATTTCAAGATCGTTCACAACTTCGCTTGGAGAGAGACCATATTCAGCCAATCGATTTCTATCAATATAGATACGAAATTCCGGCACGATAGTATTTTGCTGAATGCGCGGATTTTCAATCCCCTCTTGCTTTTTAAGTTCGGCAAGCACTTGTCTGGCCGCGCGATCCATATTTCCCGGATCATCGCCAAATACTTTCACCACAATTGGCGATCGCACGCCCGAGAGCAACATCTCTACTCGGTGCGTAATTGGCTGTCCCAAGCTAAAGTCAGCGCCGCCATCTGTGGCGGAGCCTGTAGACGGCCCGCCAAACCGATCAAGCACGGCCTGAATATCCTTGAAAATCCGGTTGCGCTCGCCTTCAAATCCCGGCTTAAGCGCAATCTGAACTTCGCTCGAATTCGCACTGCCACCGTGAGGATCCGCCGCCGCTCGTCCGGCGATGTTACTCACCTGCCGTACGCCTTCCACCTGAAGAATGGCATTTTCAAGCTTTATCATATATTCATTCGTCGTGGAAAGCGCCGTACCGGGCGGCAAGAAAACCATTGCCACCATTGACCCCTCATTGAACGGAGGAATTCCTTCTTTGCCCGCGAAGAAATACATCCCTGCGGTAAAAAAGAGCGCGATGATGGTAAGGCCGCCAATTATTTTGACATTGGCAATGCACCAATAAATCCATGGCGTTATACGCTCTTTAATTTTTTGCACGATTTTGGTTTCCTTTTCATGCCTGGCTAGTGACTTGTCGTTGAGTAGCAACGCGGATAGAGCCGGTGTTACCGTAAGAGACACCACCATAGACGCAAAAAGAGATACAAGGTATGCGGACCCAAGGGCGATGAGTAAACGCCCCTCAATTCCCGGCATAAAGAATATCGGGAGAAATACCACCGCGACGAGGATGGTCGCGTACACGATTGAATTACGAACTTCCATTGAAGCGGATAAAACTACGTCTTCGCGGTTTTCTTTCTTGCCGGAAAGCATCCACAAACGTAAGCGGCGGAAAACATTTTCCACGCCAACAATCGCGTCGTCAACAAGTTCGCCCACCGCTACGGCAATGCCGCCCAAGGTCATCACATTTACCGACAGGCCAAAAGCTTTAAACACAATCGCCGTCGCAAGAATAGACAAAGGAATTGCCGTAAGCGTGATCATCGTCGTTCTCGTATTCATAAGGAAAATAATAAGAACGAAAATGACAAGAATAGTACCATCAAGAAGCGCTCGTTCCACATTCTTGAGTCCCGCGCGAATGAAATTTTCCTGCCGAAAAAGATTTGGATGGAGTTTTACCCCGTCCGGAAGGCTGGCTCTAAGCGAGCTGAATGCTGTGTTTATCGCATCGGTAACAATAAGAGTCTGCGCATCCGGCTGTCTGATAATCCGCAGAATAACGCCCGCTTTGCCGTCAATCGCTCCGCTTCCGCGAATAATACTCGCCCCTTCCACAACCGACGCTATGTCGCCAAGCCGAAGAAGGCGCCCGTCCATGCTAGTGCGTCCCATAGAAATGTCTTGGAGTTCCGCGGCCTCGGTTGGCGCGGTAAGAATGCGAATGACATATTCTTTTTCTCCCTCGGTAAGAATGCCTCCGCTTTTGTTCGTGAGTGCATTTTCTATATTTTTGCGAACATCGTCGATCATTACCCCGTAGCGGCGCATGCGTTCGGCGTTAATATTTATCTGCCACTCGCGAACATCGCCGCCCATTACAAGCACATTCGCGACCCCCGGGGTTTTAAGCAATGCTGGACGAATTGTCCAATCCGCGAGCGTTCGAAGTTCCATCGGGGAAATTTTCGAATTAGACGACGTTATCCCAATCCACGCGATTTCTCCGAGGAGCGATGTTGATGGGCCGAGGGTCGGTTTTACTCCAACAGGCAGTACTGCTTGCGCCAAACGCTCCTGCACTATCTGCCTATTGCGCAATGTGTCACTCCCCCATGCAAACTCCATATTAATTGTTGCTTGCGCAAATGACGCGTTGCTTCGTATCCGATCAACTCCCGGAGCTCCCGCAACCGCCGCTTCAATCGGGTACAGGATGAGCCGCTCAACCTCCTCGGCTGCCATGCCCGGGCTTTCCGCGAATATGGTAACAGTTGGTTTGTTAATATCGGGAAGGATGTCCACTTTCATCGCAGTAATGCTCCATATGCCCGCTATCGTCATAATCCCCGCGATGACGAGCACGGTAATTTTGTTTCCAAGCGACCAAGAAATTATTTTGTTAAACATACAAGTATTGGTTTACATTCCAGGCATATTTTCGTGCCCGCCCGGCTCCGCGGGTAACACAACACCGCCGCCTTTTGGAGCGAGAGTTTTTACAATGTCGCCCAGTAACATATCTTCGCGGATGTTCTGCGTCGGGTTTGTAATATAACGATCGCCATTTTTAAGTCCCTCGTATACTTCGATCAAGGCGCCAAGCATTCGACCGATAACTATCTTTTTCCCAAAAATTCTATCGGCTTCCGATACGGCCCATACGGTTGGCGCGCCTCCTTCGCTCCAGAGAACCGATGAGTGTTTAACAAATACAGTCGAAGAGCTTGCAGAGGCAAGCACTCTGACCGAAGCTCCTACCGGCCATTTTGTTGATTCCATAAACACGGCGTCAGCCATGTATGATCCATCGGTATCAAGAGAACTGCCCATACCAACAAGGCGCGCTTTTTGCACATCTCCCCCAAAGCCCGGGCGCACAATCGAAAGTAATTCTCCTATTTTGGGTTTCTGTATATTGTTCGGCATGCGCATTCTTACTAATATGCCGTCATTGCCTTCTGTGGTTACCGTGGCAACGGGCATACCCGGACCAACAAATTCTCCCGGTTTTTTCATGATGCTCGATACGATGCCGTTATTTGGCGCTACTATCGAATAACCGCCGGTTATTGATCCCTTAATGCTTGTGTACGCTGTTTCTTTTGCAATAACTTCTCCTTCCGACATTGCAAGTTCTTTTTCCAATTCGGCGATCATCGCGTCAATTTCAGCCAGCGTATCAATGGATTCTCTCTGGATATTTGCCCTTTCAAGTTCCATGCTTTTAATTTCACCGAGGATGGCTACAAAATCAGACTGATCTTCGGTCAGCATTTGCTTGAGTGATTCCAAGCTCGCATCGGATAGTGTTTCAGATTCCGCGACTGATGCATTCGCAAGTTTAATTGCCGTGTCAAAATAGAGAAGCCCGGATTTTTCAGGAACTGTATTTTCATCCTTTAAATCAGTTAATGCGTCAGAGAGAATGCCAGAAAGCTTGTTGCGCGCGCTTGAATCTATCACCCCAAGCGTAGATTTTGGCTGAATACTAAAAATTAATTCGAGCGGTGGGATGCGGCTTAGGCCATACATAACCGGGAAAGCATCTATTATTGATCCGCGAAGTATCACTTGCGCCAATTTCTTTTTTGACGCAATCAAAGATAATAAGGCACTATCATTTTCCGACGTTTCTGATCTAAGCAGGTCAATTTTCTGCTTATTTGAGTTTTCTGTATCTGTGCGAAGTTGTTGCAATTGCACAATACGTTTTGCCGTATAGGTGCGCAAAGCCGCTACCCCAGTGCGCGCTTCCGACAGACCTTCCAATTTTTCCGAGAGCATACTCACCATTTCCGGTGTTTGTGGCGGCCTCGAAAGTTTTCCGATAACTTGACCTACGCGCACGCGTTCCCCGATGCGTACATACCATTCAGAGATAGTTCCCTCGCGATCAGGTTGCACCTGAAGATTATTAAGTGAAATAATTTCACCGGGCCACGAATTGCGCGAGGAAGCATTGCTGGGTAAAGCAAAATCGTCCGTTCCTGCAACCGCGACGATGGAATCATCGTACAGAGACGCGTCTGCCTCGTTCTCTGCGGCGACTGCCGACTGTTCCGCTTTGCTTGCCGAGAAAAAAGCATACACGCCGGTAATGGCGATGAATAGAGACGCGACGAGAAGCCAAAGCGGTATATGTTGATTGCCTATTATAATTTCCTTGTTCATTTTAATTTTTTCCATGATTTTATTTTTTAAGACTATCAGCCCCGAGTTTTTTTGGGTAATCCCCCCGCCTTCCCGAAAGGTATTTACCCTGCGAGAAAGTGGGGAAGGTAAACAAAAAGTCCTTGTTTTACGAAGGACTTTTCCAGCACAAGAAAACTCGGCTAACCGATGTCTTCCTACGCTGGCACCAAATATTCCGGGCTCCTTTCGAAACGAGAGAGCCAGTGATCGATTTTTTGCTTGGCGATGCGCGGAGCTAAAGAATCTTTTAGTCTCGAATAAAAAACCAACCAGATTTGCGCTAACTCAAGTTTTTTGTGAAAACTTGCCAGGACGAAGATTGCCACAGATAAAACCACGGCCACAATCAGAGAAATCGCGCTAACAGGAATAGAGATTATTTGCTTGGCGTGTGCGATGTGAGTAAATACATTGCTATTTCCAGTCATTGAGTCGTGGCTTCCGTGCCCGATCGGCATTGTGCCTGCATACAAGCACGAAAGAACAGCGCTTGCTATCGTGAGAATCAGGAAAACAACAATTATATTTCTGAATATTTCCATACAAGCATAATATCTCGCCATTGCATTAAGTCAATAATCTCTGATTATTTTTTATTAATTTGGCAAAGCGCAACTACTTTCACTCGACAATTTTTCAAGTCCTTGTTCTCCCTCGAGCCTCCGTCCATCCGGCCCGCCTGCCGGAGAGGCAGGGAAAATCCATGTCGGATATCTTTTAATGCCAGCCGCAATGCAGCGATCGGGATCTTGCGGACACTCGACATAGGGAACAAACCGGAAAGAATCGCCGAACGCTTTCTTCTCGTTCTGGCAGTGCGGGCACCAGTCAGCGCCATACATCGTTATTTTATTTTCGGCCAAGCATTGCGCGAACGCGTCAAATTTTCCGCTTTGTGATTCTCTCGGAAAGAACATGAAATTAGCAATCGCACCGAGAACAAGGACAATGCCGATTATGACGAGCGCGACGAGAGATCTATTCATCGCAACAGTCTACTAATTTACTTACAATGTCTTGAAGCGTCCAGGGTTTTTCCTCGGCGGCTACTTTTTTGAGACCCTTTGTATCAATGAGTTTGAGGCGCAATGCCCAGAAAAGCGAATACATACGATAGGCGTAGTCGAATGTCTCCTTGGCCTTATCTTCTTTTCCATCGGACTTGAGTTTCGTACCGACCTCCATGAGACGCATGGTTGTTGCGAGTAAGTGCTTCGATACACACCACGTCTCGCCCTCGTGACTATCGATCATGCGGCCGAGGAGCGCTTTGCGCACGTGGCGCACTTCGTTTAGCCAATCAAAATATTCTTGCTTGCCGGTTTTCTCGGCCGTGAAGAAGAAATGTTCTTCAAGGCTTATAAGGTTCATAACCGCAAGGCTTAAGTCCTCCTCGGTTGAGAGATCAACCGTGCCCGAAGATTTCATTTCTTCGATTTTTTTGATAAGCGCTTCGTATCGCTTGTTTTGAATCATATCGAAGGGTTCTTTGGTAGTCATGTGAGTTGTTTCTATGATTCGATCGGCTCACTCATAATCTGAGCCATTCGAAGGACTAGAAAATAAAAATGAGAAGCCCCAAGAGCACCATGCCGATGCCGCCCCAGAGTCGCATTTTCTTTGTTTCGGCCTTTTTCCATTCCTGTACCTTCCCAAGAAGTGTTTTGTCGCTTGAGATGAGCAGGATGACGATAAGCGGCAAGACGAAGATTAGATTGTAGAGAATGAGATATCCTAATCCGGAAACGAATGTTGCGTTGTCATGCAAGAGACCGAGCACCATGAGGTATGGCCCGCCGGTACAGGGAAATTCGCAAAGCCCCACGAGTCCTCCGAGGACAAATGCAGTTGGCAACGATGCTTTTTCCATAAGCACAGCCATCTTGCCATGAGTTGCCTGCGGAATCCGCAGCTTGATCGGGAAATTCGGAAAAAATTCGTTGATGATATTGATCCCGCCGAGCACGATGAGAAGCGCGGCGCCCACTCTCGCCATAAAGTGCGGTGTGTTGAAAATGTGGAGCGCCTGAAGAATCCCGAGGCCGATCAGGACATAAACCGCGAAGATTCCCAGAATGTACGTTCCGCCAATCTTCAAGATTCCCGAGCGCAGCTTTCCTATGCTCATAAGGAACGCGATCGTAAGAATCAGGATCGAAAAAGCGCACGGGTTGATGCTGTCGGCGATTGCGGCAACAATGAGAAGCGGCAGAAGCCATGTGCCTCCGCTCGATATCTTCCAGAGAAACGGCGCACTTGATTGAGAACCGAAGAATATCGCAAGGCCAAATACAAGAACTGCGGCAAGACCAAGCAAGGCAAGTTTGTTTTTGAATAGGTTTTTCATGGCGTTACCGTGGCGCTGAATTGCATTGTGATCGGACCTTTGCTAGTGCCAAGCGTCACCGCGCGCTCAATCCGCCCGATGCCTGCCGGGCCGTGAGCGGCCGGATCAAAGATGACGCGGACGATAAAATTTTCGCCCGGGCGTATGATGGCGTCGAGTGTTGGAGCGAAGCCATGGCCGGGCATGCCAAACGGCCCTATCTCCTTACCGTCAGGGAGCTGGAGTACCGCTCTCGTACACATGCACGAGGTTTCGACTTTTGTCACGGCAAGATCAACGGCGGTCGTGTTGGTAATCGCAAATTCATGTTCGACGCTTCCCTTGAGCATTGAGACGGAACCGAAGTCGTATGGCGGAATCGAATCGGCAATTGTTGCCGCTGTACTGCCCGTGGCAAGCGCAGCGGATTCCGCCGGAGACGTTCGCCCCGCCTTCCCCCAAAGAAGCACACCGACCATGAAAACTGCTATTGATGTAACTATAATTATGTTTTTCATTGTAATTTACGGAAAGGCAAAAATCCCTTTAGTGAGGGGACGAAAGAGGCGCCGCATATAAGAACTTCGACGAAGCTCTCCTCTGTGGCGCCTCTATATTACGCTCGGGCTATTTTCGTGGAGCGCGAGCCAGCGATTCAGTTGTAGATGAAACGGGAGCTCAAAAGATTCATGTCGTTTTCTTCGGTACGCTTGTAATCTGGAAAACGCTGGGGCGGCGGCGCTGAAAAACAAGACAAATAAGGCTGCGAGAATTAGCGCAAATGCAACTAAGAGTGGGCTCGCAAAAGAAGTGCCAATAGTCGCGGTGGAAAATGATTTGAAAGCGTCGAGATGAAACGCGAGAAACGCTATTGGGGTAGCTTGATTTGGACAATCAGCAACGCCTTGCGCAGCTACGGCAATACAGCCATGGCTATGTTCCCCGCCGTGGTTCATCGCAAAAATGCCGAAAACGGCGATTGAGAAGAATGACCCCATGACAAATACTGTAAAAACCAATTTCATTGTTTTTAGTATATCCCCGACGGCTTTGTAGCGCAAACAGCAAACCCATTATCGGCTGAGCGTCGCCTGCCTGCCGGCAGGTATCCAGAGGAAAACTGCCTTTTGATAATTTTTTTTCTTCGCCCAATAGATTTATCCCACACCTTCCCGGAATATTTTGCGGCCGTGCCGCAGGGGTGAAAGCATAAATTTTAATCCTTCCGCAGGGTCAACATACTCCACAGGAAAGTGTGGGGATTTATTGATCTAATAAGCTTCCGGGATTAGTATCTATACTAATGAAGCGGCTTTTCTTATTTATGATAGGTTTTTGCTATCGCAACATAATGAAACCGATCTTTTTTCTTCAAGATCCGGAAAAAGTTCATATTCGTACGACTCATGTCGGCGAGCGACTTGGTGAATCCGCGCCGGTAAAAAAAATTTTCTCATTGGCATTTCGCCATAAATATCCGGCATTATCGCAATCATTATTCGGCATTGGTTTTGAAACTCCGGTGGGGCTCGCGGCCGGATTTGATTACGAAGCAAAACTAACCCAGATTCTCCCTTCTCTCGGCTTTGGCTTCGGCACCGTAGGCACGCTTACGAATTTTCCTTACGAGGGGAATCCGCGGCCGATGCTTGGACGGCTCCCCCACTCCCGGTCGCTGATGGTGAATAAAGGATTTAAAAATCTCGGCGTTAAAAACACTCTCAATAATCTGCGCGATAAGACATTTGAATATCCCGTCGGCGTGAGCATCGGCAAAACAAATACCGCGGCGCACAAAACTCAAGAAGAAGCGGTACATGACATTATTGCCGCTTTTCGCATCGCAGAAAAATCGAGTGTCCCGTTCGCTTACTACGAATTAAACATAAGTTGCCCCAACCTTGCCGGGTCCATCGAATTTTACGCGCCGCATCATTTGCGAAATCTTCTCGCGGCAGTCGAGACTCTCCACGTCAAAAAACCGCTCTTCATAAAAATGCCTATCTCAAAAACTGACGCTGAAATTTCAGAAATGCTTGAGGTTATTACAAGTTTTTCTTTCGTGCAGGCGGTTATTTTGGGAAATCTTCAGCGAGATCGCCATAATCCAAATCTCATCCCGGAAGAAGTTGCGCGATTTACTGCCGGAAATTTTAGCGGACTCCCTTGTCAGTCACGCTCGGACGAGCTCATTCGCTTAGTATTTCGCGACTTCGGAAAAAAAATAAAAATCATTGGCTGCGGTGGAATTTTTTCCGCGAAAGATGCGTATAGAAAAATGAAACTCGGCGCATCTCTTGTGGAACTTATCACAGGGCTCGTTTACGAAGGCCCTCAGCTTGTAGCGCAAATTAATAGCGAATTGCCGGAATTTCTCGCCCGCGACGGTCTTCACTCTATCCGCGAAGCCGTCGGACTCGATGCCTAGCCTAACTTAAAATTCGCCTTATCGGCAATGCCAATATAACTTCGCGATCACATATACCTTTGGCTCCGCACTGACTTTCTTGAGCCCACCTCAAAAATCGCTTTGAGATGAGCGCTAAATTACTTTATATTCCAATCTCGGCTCCTCCGGAGAGGCGTAGAGGGGAACTATCTCGAGTTCGCCCTTGGCCTGCACTCGGATCACGTCTATTACTTTTCCGAAAATACGGAAATTCCGATTTAAAATTATCGGCTTATAGTGCGGGTCGGAAGAAACCGGTTTCAAAATAACCGCGTTATTCGCGAACTCAATTTTTTTGATCACCGCAAAACTGTCGATAATCGCCACCACGAGATCGCTTTCGGAAACCGCCTCGGTTACTTCCACAAGTACATAGTCCCCCTCCTTTATTCCCGCGTCCACCATCGAATCGCCGACTGCTTTAATGCACGCCACATTGTCTTTATTTTTTCCCTGAAGAAGCTCGGTAGCTACGCAAATATAATCTCCAAAATTTCGCTGCGCAAAAACGCTCACATTGTCACACCCGGCGGAAGCGATAATCGGGATATTTACGGTAACAGGCCCATCTTCAATGAGCCGAATTCCTCTGCGCTCATATCTGCGCCGCTCGATAAGCCCCTTTTGTTCGAGCGCCTCGAGATATTGGGTAACCGCGCGCGGAGAGGAAAAGCGCATAAGCCGCACCAGCTCCGCCACCGTCGGCGATTCACCCCTCTTCTCGATAAGTTTCCGCAACGACTCATAAAACTGCTTTTGCTTTCCCGTAAGTTTTTTAATCTTGTTGTCCATATTTATGTATATATTTTATAACATTCACATATATATACAATATATACATCTGTGGATAACTTTTCACCTATCCCTGACAACATAATCAGGAGTCTATAAAAGACCTGCAAACTATTTTAACGAAATCGAAGATTTAACGAAAAATTGCCATATTCATAAGCCACGGCGTGCTCGTTGATATGTTGGCTGTTGCGGAATGGGCTCCGGTGGAAACGATCGCCATATATTCCTGAAAAGATTTTGACGAAGCGGAAACGATAATAAATCCAGGGCCTGCCGAAAAAGTACACGAAGAACAGCTCGGCGTAGAACCCGCGCCAATAATAAGTTCATTCCCAAAATTTGCGGTAGATGTGGTGCTTGAGAGAAACATTCCGGTGCCATTGGCGCTTGTCGCGGCATCCAAGCTTGTTACTCCCGAATATTCGGCGAGTTCGCAGCTTCGGAAGGCGTCGGACCAGTTTGTGATAGTGACGGTTACGTTCGTAACTCCGCTCGCGGCATTTGAGGCATAAAATATGCTTTGAGTGCCGGCGGCGGTTGAGTTGTTATTCGCGGTACTCCACGTGTTTCCCCTATTGTCCGATATCGAAAGCGCAGCCGTACTCGAATTCGTATCCACCGTAAGCACCAAAAGATTGCCGGCAGTGACGGAGGAATTTAACTGCGCGCTGCAAGCGCTCGCTGGCGCGTTGGAGGTAACGGTAAATTGCACCAAAGCTGGCAAAGAACTTCCGATGTTATTTACGGTGACCGCCACCGCGGCGGAAGTCGTAGTATTGGAAGAAATGTTTCTGGCGTACGCAGTCAGACTGTGCGATCCGTTACTTGTGAGAGTCGTGTCCCAGTTTATCTGGTAAGGTGGGTTTGTAACTTCACCCCCCAAATTAGCTCCGTCGAGTAAGAACTGCACCCCTGCAATAGCTACCGTATCCGTGGCACTCGCGTAAACAGCGACTGTGCCCGAAACGGTAGCGCTATATGCAGGCGCGGTTACGGAAACTACCGGATACGTCGCCGCGGAAGAAACCGCCACTCTGTCTACCGCAAGCAGGGTGAGATCTGTACCGGTTTCGTACAAATCGCTGAATTTACCGCCGTCAGCGGAGACGATATCACTTTTTCCTCCGGCGCCAAACCGGGCAGATTCCATGGCCGCGGTGAATTCCCACGAACCTTTTTGATACGTATAGTAAAGTCCGGACGACGAGGTATTTTTTGGGTCAATCGGGAGAACTGAAATCGGCGATTGAAAAGACATTTCGGTGAAATCTACGGGAACCCAGCCGGTGCCATCGGTATTTCTTAGCGATGAAAAAGCCGCGCAATGATAACTCCAATTCAGAGGAAGCGCCGGCAGGCCAATTGAAGCGCAATCGGTTCCTTGTGTCGTGGTGGCTTGGTAGTCCGGCAATGAAACGTACACGGTTTGAGATTGACCCACGTAAGTATTTGAAACATCCGCATTGTATATGCCCATCGCGCTATTCAAGGTGCTTATATCGGAAATTCGCGTTGAATCTCGAGCCTGACGCAAAAGCTCCGCGGGGTTTAAGGTCAATGCCACAGCGACAGCAAGAACAGCTATAACCGCGATAGCTACCAAAAGCTCTATCAACGTAAATCCTCCTCGCTCTTCCAAATATCGCGTCATCACAAATCGTTTTCGCGGCAACCGGCGCGTTTCACCACGGCCTAAGAGTGGCGGTTTTCTGAAGGGAAGGGTAAATGCCTTCTTGGCGTTGTTCATGTTTTATTGATGAATAGCGGATAGATATACCGGGCCATATATACCGACAAGGGCTGAACCATTATACGCGGTCAGTTCATAATAAAGCGGCGTATTTGGAGTATCGATAACCACTTTAATGGTGTAAGGGCCATCGAGTACAGGATTCGGCTCGGTGAAAAACGTTGTCCATGGCCCACCCGGAGTGCCGGCTCTTGAAATAACAAGCGACGTAGTGCTTGTCGGCAAATTTTGCCATGTGATTTCAATCCATGTGTCGCTGTTTGATACTTGAAAACTTGGAATTAACGGCCCGGATGGCGCCGTCGTAGAAGTGCCGCCCGGTGGTTCTGGCGGGTTTTGGTTCTGGCCGCCCGTTCCGTCGGTACTCGAAGGAGTAGTCGGAGGTGAAGTCCAGATTATGTTTTGATCTCCGCTCCCGCCGCCTCCCCCGCCCCCATAAGAAACACCTTGCGCGTAAAACGAACTGCCATTCAGGGAATCATGCCCCGCCCCAACTTCGGCGACGCCAGTTGCTTGCGATCCTTTTGGAATTGGAACGCTCCTCCATAGCGACCAGTTTCCAGTCCCCGCTTGTGACTTATAAATATTGAGTGCTTGTTCGCCGCTCCCAATATCTTTCCATGTAACAACAAGTTTTTGATTTTCATCGCCACCTTTTATTTCAAAAGAAACGTGCGAATCCGCTGTCGCGGTTTGCGCTCCAGTAGGTTGCGGGCGACCGGAAGAATTCCACATCATATAAAAAAAGTAGCCGCTGAGCGCGAGAATAAAACCGATCACGAGAACGACGCCGATACGCGCTCGCTTGCTGAGAGATTCCATAATCCAATTTTAGCAAATCCACCTTGGATTCATAGCAACGGGAGTAACCGACCATTCGAGCAATCTCGAGCTTGATTGCTGAATAAGCAAATGAGAGGTATAATTAAGTTCACATGAACACACCTAAAAAAGCCTGCGATGTCACGCTTAAAGAACTCGATCGAAAGCTTAACCAAGAGGCAAAACGTATTGTGCGGGAAAAAGAGGAAGACATCATAAAGTACGTGAGCAAAAAAGCTAATCTCACCGGAAATTCAAGCATTATTTTTAAGAATAAGAGCGGAGCAATGGTTACATTGTCTTTCAGGTTGAATAAAGACGGCAATTTAAGGTTTGCATTTGAGTAGGGTTTGTTTTTAATTTTATTTCTTACGGGGTATACTGTCATAGATGGATTTCTTTATTCGCAAGCCTCGGTACATTAAACAGCGAAAGGTATTGTTTGTTGCTCCGGAGGCGGCCCCGTTTGTGAAGGCCGGCGGTCTAGGCGAAGTGATGTTTTCATTGCCGACATCGCTCGCGAAAATGGGATACGATGCCAGAGTGTTCATCCCGCTCTACGCGAGCATTGATACGCAAAAATATAACCTGGTAACGGAAATCGACGGACTCAAAGTTCCGACAGACGCGGAAGCCGACGGAGAGGCAAAATTTCTTTTTTGCAATGTTAAAAAATTTACGCCGACGAACGGAAGTTCCCACGCGCCGGTAGTCACTTATTTCCTGCAGAATCAGGAATACTATGAGCTGCGTTCCAATGTGTATGGATACGCGGATGATCCAACCCGCTGGGCGCTTTTATCTCGCGGGGTGCTTGAGTTTTTAAATACAAAACGCGACTGGATCCCCGACGTCATTATCGCTTCAGATTGGCAGACGGGATTTCTAATCAATTACCTCCACACGGCATATAAAGATAATCCGCGCCTCAATAAAATTTCGACAATTTTTGTTATCCACAATTTATATTATCAAGGAATTTTTGACCACAAATTCGTTTCGGAATTGGATTTTGACGACGGCAGATCGCCTATTCCCTCTTTCTTCGATCCACGCCTTATGAAATTAAATATGTTGCGGCGAGGAATTATGTATGCCGATCTTATTTCCACGGTCTCTCCGACATACGCAAAAGAAATAATGACCCCCGAATACGGAGAATTATTGGATGGCATTTTAAAGGAGCGCAGATCGCGGATATATGGCGTTTTGAACGGTATTAATTATGAAACATTCAATCCCCAAACGAACGTTAATTTGAAAACAAATTATGACATCAAAAACATATCGCTTCGCGAGGAAAACAAGATCGAATTGCAAGGCAGGCTCGGCTTAAAAGAAAGCAAGCGCGCTTTTGTTATAGGTATCGTTGCGCGCCTCATAGAACAAAAAGGGTTTGACCTTTTGTTTCCAATTGCCGAGCCGCTTCTAAAAGAACTGGGATTTCAGCTTGCGATACTTGGAAGCGGCGAAGCAAAATACATGTCCTTTTTTCAGGAGCTCGAGAAAAGATTCCCCGGCCAAGTTGCGGCGCATTTAGTGTTCGACACCGCCCTCCCCCATCTCTTTTATGCCGGCGCCGATGCCATTTTAATTCCTTCGAAATTCGAACCGTCCGGTCTCACGCAAATGGAAGCAATGCGGTATGGAGCGGTTCCAATTGTAAGAAAAACCGGCGGCCTTGCCGATTCAGTCATAGACTATGATCCAAAAAACTCTGGCGGCACAGGGTTCGTGTTTAAAGATTACGATTCGCTGTCCATGGCAATTGCCATCATACGCGCCACAGAAATACATAAAAATCCAACCGTATGGCGCAAGATTCAACGCCTTGGAATGGAGCGGGATTTTTCATGGAGGCATTCGGCGGCAGAATATGCCCGCCTGTGCAGTATCGCTATAAATTTTAGGAAAAAAGATCTGGAGGAATAGGCTTACGTTATGTACTGGGCTAATTTTTTGCATATTTATCAGCCGCATAATCAAAAGGAGATTTGGGTTAGGAGAATTACGAGCGAGTCATATCGAAAAATATTCGCTGGTTTGCTTACTATCAAACGAGCGCGTTTGACTCTTAATATTAACGGCATATTGTGCGAGTTATTGGAAAAATACGGCGGAAAAGACGTTTTGGAAAATATCCGCAAACTTCTCGAGTCTGGAAATATCGAGCTTACCGGAAGCGCAAAGCACCACGCGTTTTTGCCTCTGCTTCCAAAAAGTGAAATTGAACGCCAGGTCCTCTTGAACGAAGAAACCCTTAAAAGATATTTTGGCGATGCGTGGAAAAAATCGGGTTTCTTCTCTCCGGAAATGGGCTATTCCAAAAAGGTTGCGGAAGTCGCGGCAAGCATGGGATATAAATGGATTATTATAGATGAAATTGCTTTTCCTGAAGGAAAAAGCAAAGAAAACAACACAATTTATTCGATAGATGGGATAGACGGTTTCGACGTATTTTTCAGGGAACGAAACTTATCGTTTTTCATATTATCTGGACAAGTCGGGACGGTGCCTGCGATTTTAAAGTCAGCGGGCGGGAGATTGGAAAAAGACGAGTATGCGATTACGGGCATGGATGGAGAAACATTTGGCCACCATCGTCCCGGTTTGGAAACATTGTTGCTTGATCTCTTGAAAGAAGAAAAAATTATTCCCGCGACCATCGATGATCTACGAAATAAATTCACGAATCGCGAAATAATTCAACCGAGAGACTCCACGTGGGCGGCGACAAAAAAAGATATGAAACAAGGCGCGCCTTTTTCGAGATGGAAAGGAGACGACAATATAATTCATCAAAAACAATGGCAATTGACCGACTTGGCTATCGCCGTCGTAAATCGCGAAAGGAAAAATCCGGCATTAAGAAAGTTGTTGGACGAAGCCCTGCATTCCGACCAATATTGGTGGGCATGCGCGCGTCCATGGTGGAGCCTCGAGATGATTGAACGCGGAGCATATGAGCTTAAAACCATATTATTAAAATCGGAGAGCGCCACCGCAGAAGAAAAAAGCCAAGCCGAGAAATTACACAGGGAAATAGTATTTACCGGCTTCGATTGGCAACGAAGCGGTCTCATTGACGAAATTTCGCGCAAGGAAGACGAAGAAATCAGAAGCCGTTTGGATGATGAAGAAAAATTCGTCATTACGGCGAAAGAATATGAGGAAATGATAAAAACTTTGGAACGCGAAATGAAACTCGCCGCGGAGAGCAAAGACTACCATCGAGCAGCAATGATCAGCGACCGAATCCGGGAACTCAACGAAGAAAAGAATAAAGTTAATGCCTAAAATATTATTTGTCGGATCAGAGCTCGCTCCCCTTGCCAAAGTAGGCGGATTGGCCGACGTCATGGAAGGTTTGCCGAGAGCGATCTCCGATTCCGGCCACGATGTCTCGGTTATTATCCCAAAATATAGGCACATCGATATCCGGCGCCTTGGGGCAAAAGTGGTAGTTAAAGATTTTCCGGTGTTTTTGGCAGGCCATCACCCCGAGCGCATAAATGTGTATCAAGCCATCTCGCCAAAATGCAGCGTGCGGATATATCTCGTTGAAAACAAAAAGCATTTAAGCAATGGCGGGATATATTTTAACCGAAGCGCATTTGCCAGCTCATTTAATGAAATACAAAGATTTCTATTTTTTTCAAAAGCGGTCACGCGGCTCGTCGAAGAAAATATCCTCGAAGCGGACATAATTCACTGCAACGACTGGCACGCCGGCGCGTTGGTATCTTTGTTGCAAAACAGCGCTCTAAGTGGAAAAAACATAAAAATAGTTTTTACGATCCATAACTTGGCTAATCAGGGCATATGGAATTCCAAAAACTTCAGCGCGTGGTTCGGCCCCAATGCGTTTAAAGCATCCGCGGGGAAATTTAATTTCATGGCCGAAGGAATCCGGAACGCGGATATGGTTACGACAGTAAGCGAGAGCTATGCTAAAGAAATAGTGACTCCAAGATACGGCGACGGACTTCAAAGTCTCCTCAAAAAACGGATGAATGAATCGAAACTCAAAGGAATATTAAACGGAGTGGATTACTCCATGTGGCCGGTCCCGAAGCGAAATAAAGTCGGATTTCAAAAAATGCTTAAGCTCGTCCCCGATACGAGATTGCCGATTTTTGGATTGGTCGCGCGGCTCACATACCAAAAAGGAATCAGGCTGATTGTCCCTCTCGCGAGAGAATTTGCAAACCGCGGGAATGCTCAATTTGTTTTTTTAGGCAGCGGAGAATCTGGAAATGAAAAAGCTTTGAAAAAACTTGCCGGCGATTATCCACGAAGTATATATACTCGCATCGGTTTTGATGAAAAATTGGCGCACAAAATTTACGCTCAAAGCGATTTCTTTCTAATGCCCTCCGTTTTCGAGCCTAGCGGCCTTGGGCAACTCATCAGTATGCACTACGGAACAGTCCCGATTGTTCACGCGACAGGCGGACTAAGAGATAGCGTAAGTAACTCCGAAACCGGTTTTGTTTTTAGAAACGAGAAGCGAAAATCGCTCCAATTGGCAATAGAAAGAGCCCTCACTTGTTATGAAGATAAAAAGTGTTTTAAAAAGATTTCGGAGCGCTGTCGAAAGCAGGATTTTAGCTGGAAAACCGCCGCTCAAAAATACTCCGATACATATCAAATGCTTTTTAAAAAGCTGTCTTCTGAGGGACAATACTGAATTCCATTTTTGCCCCCTACCCGTTTTCAGGAAAAACCCTTATACTATCTGCTTGGTTGCTCATACCAAGCTAAACCATGCCACTTATGCCAAATGGCGAAGTTGTTCTTCGCTTTAACAACGTTTCTTTTGACTTTGGACACAACAAGCCCATCCTCCATGAGGCCGATTTTTCCGTTCGAAAAGGATCGAAAATCACACTCATGGGGCAGAATGGCGCCGGAAAAACCACGATTTTCCAGCTTATTATGGGGACATTGAAACCCGATACCGGAACCATCAACATCGCCCCAGGCGCGACCATTGCAACAGCCCGGCAAGTAATTCCCCGAAGCGAAATGGGATTGACGATCAGAGAATTTTTTGAAGGGGCATTTAAGGAGAAAATTTACAACATCGATCCTCGGATCGACAAAGTTTTGGACATTGTGAATCTTTCCGCGCCGCACGATAGGATTTTAAAAACGCTTTCCGGAGGCCAGCTTGCTCGGCTTCTTTTGGCACAGGCTCTGATACAAAACCCCGACATCCTGCTCTTGGACGAACCAACCAACAATCTCGACAAAGCAGGCATCGCCCACCTCACTCAATTTTTGATCGACTATGCGAAAACCTGCATCGTCATCTCGCACGATTCTAATTTTTTAAATTCCTTCACTCACGGCGTTCTATATTTGGAATCATTCACGCATACCGTCGAGCAATACGCAGGAGACTATTTTCTCGTCGTCGAAGAAATCACGAAGCGACTTGAACGCGAACGGATGAAAAATGCGCGGCTCCAAAAAGAAATCCAAGAAAGGAAGGACAAAGCAAACTTCTTCGCTCAAAAAGGCGGCCATATGCGCGACGTCGCCCGCAAAATGAACGAAAAGATCGAAGAGCTCGAAGAAGACGTGGTTGAGGTGCGGCGAGAAGACAAAACGATCCGGGATTTCAGAATCCCCTGCCAGCAGGACATAACCGGCGTGCTGTTGGAGCTTACGTCAGTCGCGGTAATAAAAAATCACAAGGCAGTCAACAAAAAAATCCACATAGCGCTTAAGAAGAAGGAACACCTGCTTCTCACTGGCCCAAACGGTATCGGTAAAACCACTCTTTTGGAACGGCTCGCGACCGGCCACGCGAAGGGCGAGCATATAACACCCGGCGTTCGCATTGGTTATTATCGGCAAGATTTTTCAACGCTTAATTTCGATGAAACCGTCTATGATTCGTTAAAAAATATAGTTCGCGGAGGAACCGAAGAAGGACTTCGTTCGCACGCGGCAGGCTTTCTCCTCGACGCGGAAATTTTGAAAACTAAAATTGGGTCACTTTCGGAAGGGCAGAAGGGATTAGTCGCTTTCGCGCAAATATGCCTTTTGCAGCCCGGACTTTTGATTTTAGATGAACCGACAAATCACATCAATTTTCGGCATATTCCGGTTATCGCGGTAGCGCTCGACGCGTATGAAGGCGCAATGATACTCGTAAGCCACGTTCCCGAATTCGTTAAAAAAATAAAAATAGATAAAACGCTGGATCTTGAAACGCTCTAGAGTCCATCTCAAGAATCCCTTTAGAAAAGTTCCCTTTCTCGCAATTTATCAGCCGCAAAAATTCGCCCGCTTTCCTTGGATTGATTTTTACTTTACTGTATATATTCAGGGAAGCATTTTCCGACCATGAACGATTCTGTGACGGTAAAACGGAGCCCAATCGTACTCATTCGCACATTTATCGCGATCGAGGCATTGGCATTTGTCGCTTATTTAGTTGCCGCGGCATTGGGTAATTCCAAATATGAATTTTATACCCAGCTTTCGCTTTCAAATTTGTTATCGTATCAAGCCGCGAAATTTTTATTTCTGTCCGGCGCGCAACTTATTATAACCATTTACGCTTTTTTGCGCTGGTACTACGAACACTACACGATCGAACCCGGCGCGCTCTCGCATGAATGGGGAGTCTTTTTTAAGAGACGCAAGACGGTGCCGCTTGAAAAGTCCATGTCCCTCATGCTGGCTTCCGGCCCTCTTGGGAAATTCCTCCACTACGGCACTATTCGTGTCCAAAGTAGCGCTTCGTCGAATGTTTTGGTGTTGGCCGATATTTCGTATCCGGAAAATAATCTTAAAACAATACATACATGCATTGATCTCCCCCCGCTTGAACCACGAGAACAGCCCGACATTTCAAAACTTATCTCTCAAGGCGAGCATGAACGGCTGGAATTCAAATCCTCGCTTCGCTTTGACCACCATAGCCGGCAAGTAAATCGAGAGTTGGAAAAGGCAACTCTCAAAACGATCGCTGCGTTCTTGAATTCCAAAGGCGGAAACATTGTGATCGGCGTAAATGACACGGGCGAGCCGCTCGGATTGGAAAACGACTATCAGACACTCGGACGGCGCAATAGCGACGGCTTCGAAAATCATTTCACGCAACTATTCAACAAAACTCTCGGGCCGGAATTTCGCCACCTTGCGAAATTGTGGTTTCATACGATTCAAAACCACGATGTATGCGTCATCAACGTCGCCCCAAGCGCGAGACCGGCATATTTGAAATTTGACGACACCGAACACTTTTATGTGCGTACCGGAAATGTAACCACTCCCCTCAAATTAAGCGAAGTAGAATCCTACGCCCGCTCGCACTGGCCTCGTTGGAGCTAACACCGAAACGGTTTTTAATAAAAAACCCGCGCCTCAAGTGCGCGGGAATTTTTGTTACCGGCTTTGTGCCGGAACATGCGGCATCGGCAGTGAGTCGATCACTGCGGTTGCCTTGTCGAAAAACGCCAGCAGGAAGCCTTCCAATGCGCGTAGCACGTTCGGAAGGAACACCGAAAACACGATGATCATCGCGGCAAGTCCAATTGCTGTTGCCATTGCTGTGTGCGCAAGAAGGGGTTAATTTGGACGGTGCGACGTCATCGAGTTAGGCTCGACATCACCGCGGCGTGTGCATCCACATACCTTTCCTTCCTGCAGTAAGACGCCCCAAAAGCGGCTCGCTACAAGAAGGAAAAGCATTTGTTCTCAAATTTCTATCCTATTTTTAGCATATTTCTGATATTTTGCAATTAGCAAAAAGCCTGCCCTGCAAAGCCTCTTTAAAACTAAATACCCCTTTGCGGGGTATTTAGTTTTAAGCATTGAGGCTTCTATATTAATTTCGGTTCATCCACATCCAATTGAAGCTCAATGAATTCTTGCGGAACTAGCCCCGCTTCATCAACGAGATCGCCTTCGCTATGCTCAACATTCTCAAGCGTATCGATATCCTTAGATCGCTCGTATTTGGGCAAGGCAAACATGCGCCACAAGAGCAGGAACAGAAGAGCAAGAAGTATCGCCAACAATATCCACATCCACGGAGCAACTGCGAAAATCGCGGCGAGGGAACCACTAAGTCGTCCGCTCTCAGAACTTGTCGCCCAGGTTGTTCCGAATACCAAGCTACTTGTCGGAACTTCTTCAATCGCGAGCTGGGTCCCTGTGACGGTGGACGTGCTCATCTCGCTGGCAAGGCCGGTACTTGAAGGAATTCCTCCTAAACCGCCTTCGAACTCCTGCGACGGAACACCCTGATCCCGCAAACGCTCCAAGATTTTTCTGGAATTTTCAACTTCATTTACCTGAGCATCAGTGAGCGGAAATTGCTTACTGCAATAAATCTCGTTTATTTTCTTTTTTGTCGTGATATACACATATCCCGTCGGCTCAAGAAGCCCCCACGGTTCCAGCACATCCTTACTGTAGCGCATCTGAAATGCTTTTACGGCTTCGAATGTAATTGAATCGTAAAAGCCGGTCACTTGAAGATTTTGAAATCCTTCAAAATCTCGCAAGAAAGCTTGAAGCTTTCGCACTTCGGTAGGATTATTCTGAAACCCGAAACGGATGTACTCAAGTAAGTAATTACACTCTTGTGCGGTCACTACTGTCGCGCCGGACGCAGAATTACCTGCGGATACACTTCCGCCTCCGTCATTCCCTATCGCGACAATCACAGGAGAAGCAGGCGGAAACGTTCCGCTACCGCCGCCTACCGTTACGATCGGATGAGATTCGTCAGAGGTGGGAGGATTATCCGATACTGGCGGTGTTACTGGCGCAGTGCTGGTTGACACGGTGCTGGTTGGAGAAACATCATCACCGCCGCCGCCCACCGAACTCGTTGCTATAACAATGACGCTTCGCGTCACCTCGGGTGCCGCAGCTCCTCGGGAATCCATGACGTTGTAAGCAATAGTGCTCGAACCTGTCGAAGACGTATTCACCGGTAAGCCAGTCACCGCAATCAGCGAAGTAATATCGCCGTCCTCATCATCAAGCGCTGTCGCGCCAGGATCGGTGTATGCCTGGCCGCGCTCGATTTGTATCGTGCTTGACCCTATGAGTGTGATGATAGGCCTGGAATTTTCGTCCGTTGGGCACACCACTTCGGTATTCTCTGTGGCAGCATCACTCCACCCCGTTTGATCCGAAAAAAATTCCGCGTGATTTGCGAGATGCCCACCACACAAAAAAGACGTCGGAACATTGACGGTAATGTCGATGTCGCGGATATCCCCCGGCTGCATCACGGCAAAATTAAATTGGACGTAATGCTCCAAGGAACTAATCACCGGACTGGCCAAACTCGGATAATCCGCGGGAATAACCGCGTGGCTCACATAGTTTACGCGCGGATCAAATGTGTTCTTAAGCAATACACCTCCGCCCGTGCAATTTTGCGTTCCGACATTTCGAAGCGTTAAGTGATAAACAACATCGCCCTCTGGGATCACTGGGTCTGGATTGTCAGACATCGCGAGCTCCAACACGCAAGCTCCTCCATGTCCGAACACTACGTGCGTTCCGCTAAAAAGCGCGATAGAAAGAACCAGAAAAGCTAACACATATCCGATTCTCCAATACGTTGGGAGTAATTTCATAGCAATATCTCAGAAAGTTTTTCTAATGACCTTTCGGAAAAATGCCAAAGATCAGTCAGTTAATCTAGTACTATCGGTGCAGGCATAAATTTAGTTTTTAAAGAGCGGTTTAGTTTATCACATAACTTTTAATTCATCATCGTACGACGATTTTTGTTAAAATCTAATAATACAGGGATTTCTGACCCGCTTTTCAACATTTCTTTGAAAAACATGTAGAATATGTAATAAGGCATAGGAAAAGACATGATTGCGATAAAAAATGTTTCGAAGAAATATTTTCGGGAAACCGTCGTTAGCGGCATTTCCTTAGCCGTCCGAGACGGAACTGTTTTTGGTTTTTTAGGACAAAACGGCTCAGGGAAAACAACAACGATGAAGATGATAGTGGGAATCACGGCTCCATCCGCGGGAACCATTGAAATCGACGGGGAGTCCACAGGAGACATATCCATACATGAAAAAATCGGTTATATGCCGGAGGCGCCATATTTTTACGACCGGCTTACTGGGATTGAATTTCTGCGGTTTTCAGGGGAATTATTTCGGGATGTAACGCAATCTGACACGCAATACGAAAACCTTCTCAAAAAAGTCGGCATATATGATGCCAGAAATAAAGCCATATGGACGTATTCAAAGGGAATGAAGCAGCGCCTCGGGTTCGCCCAGGCGCTCGTGAATAACCCGAAGTATATTTTTTTAGACGAGCCGCTCGACGGACTCGACCCGATCGGAAGACGGGAAATTAAAGAAATCATTAAAACGCTTAAAGCAGAAGGCAAAACCGTGTTTTTCAATTCGCATATTCTCTACGATACCGAAGAACTTTGCGATGAAATCGGCATTATCAATGAAGGAAGGTTGCTATATCACGGATCCGTAAAAGATTTCTCCAAAGGCCGTTCGCTCGAAGAAAATTTTATATCACTTGTCGAAAAACATACAAAAATATGAGAGTAATATTTGTCATCGCAAAAAATACTTTCAGAGAAGCAGTCCGTGACAAAATTCTCTACGCAATAGTAGGCTTCGCGGTATTATTCATTTTGTCGAGTTTGTTCATCGCGCAACTCGCGCGCGGCGATATCGTTCCGGTAAAAAGCTTCGGCCTTGCAGGAATTTATATCTTTGGCCTTATAGCGGCAATATTCTTGGGCTCCTCAATCATCTACAAGGAAATCGAACGGCGGACACTGTATTTCATTCTCTCAAAGCCGGTTTCCCGCTCGCAGATTATCATCGGAAAATTTTTTGGCTTACTCGCCGCCGTTGCCCTGATAACGATTACAATGACGATTGTGTATGAATGCGTTGTGTTCTACCAAAGCGGTAGCTTCGATTACGTGAGCATCATCGCCATGATTTTTCAGATCATGGAAGAAGCAATTTTTATAGCGCTTTTGATATTTCTCTCATCAATTGTCGCTCCGCTTATCTCAACCACGTGCGCAATCGTCATTTTTTTTGTGGGGCACATAACAACTTCGGCTCTTGCCGAGGCGGAGCTTGTCGGGGGAATTTCGTACAAGTTCATCGCTTTTGTTTATTACGTTTTCCCAAATCTCGATAAATTCGACCTTCGAAGCTTCGCGGTTCACAATATTCCCGTGCCGCGCTCGCTCGGCATCATTGCTTTCGGCTACGCGCTTTTATACTCATGTGCGCTTCTCTATTGCGCGCATCTCCTTTTCAAACGGAGAGAACTTTAAAATAACCAGAATGGTCAGCGCGGCAATACGATTAATTTTAATAGCGGCGTTATTCGGCGGAATAACCGGAACACAGCTTCTCTATGACGCAAGTAAAATTAAATTCCCCGAAACGGATTTCGCGATTTCTCCGAAATTCCTGAAGTCTGTTGATGCGGGACTTCACCCCGCGCTGGCCTCCTACTTATGGCTCTTTAAAACAAGAACAGAACTCATCAAATTTCTTTTTTTGCCGAAAGATCAGCAAACGGAAAGATACAGCCGGCTTTCAAAAGATATTGACGCGATAAATACGATTGATCCAAGATATAGCGCTCCGTATGCTTATTCTGTCATGGTTCTTCCCGCAAGCACATATGTGGACAGAATCCAGGCAACAATAGACATCGGCACGAAGGGAGTCAAGCAAGCGGATCCAGACTGGCAGATTCCGTTCTATCTTGCAGTGACGTATCACCTTGATCTCAAAGACCGCGCGAATGCCGCGAAGTATTTCGACATCGCGGGGCATACGCCGGGAATTCCGGAATTGGTCCGCATATTCGCAATCAACTACGGAACGATTCCAAGCGTACGGGAACAGACAAAACAAATTTGGATGGCAATTTACGAAACCACCGATGACGAGACAACAAAGGAGCGCGCGCAGGCATATATCATACATCTGAACATTTTGGATTATCTTGAGGCAGCAATTAAAAAATACAAAGAGAGGTACGGCGAATATCCTATCGACATCGAAAACCTCGTTGCAAAAAAAATAATACCGGGAATTCCCAAGGATCCGTTTGGATTTGAGTTCAAAATAATTGGCGGCGAGGTGCGAGTGAAGGATTGAGGGTTGATTTTTTCCAATACTTTGGTATACTAGCTCCTGACTAAACGGCAGTCTGTAGCCGTTTTTTAATTTAAATCTATGAAAGTCATACGCAACATCGCAATCATAGCTCACGTTGACCACGGCAAAACAACGCTCGTAGACGCGCTTCTTAAACAATCCGACACGGATCTGGGAAAGCTCACTCAGCAGGAATTAATCATGGACTCAAACGAGCTCGAAAAAGAACGTGGCATTACGATTTTCGCGAAAAACCTGGCAGTCCAGTACGGGGACGCAAAAATTAACATCATCGATACCCCCGGCCACGCGGACTTTGGAGGAGAAGTTGAACGGGTTCTCAATATGGCTGACGGGGCACTGCTTTTGGTTGACGCACAAGAGGGACCGATGCCCCAAACACGCTTCGTGCTCAAAAAAGCGCTCCAAATGGGCCATAAAATAATCGTTGTAATAAATAAAATCGACAAACCCGCGGCGCGCATAAACCACGTTCTCGAAAAAGTTATTGAGCTTTTTATTGAGCTTGGCGCGAACGACGACCAAATTAACTTCCCTATCATCTATTCGGCGGGCAAACTGGGAAAAGCAGGCCTTACGCCGGAACTAAGCATTATGCGGGACATCAAACCGCTTTTCGAGACAATTCTTGCGCATATCCCCGCGCCGAAAGCGAATCTGGACGCGCCACTCCAGATGATGATTGTTTCAATTGCCTACGATAATTACAAAGGAAAAATCGGAATCGGAAGAATTTATCAAGGATCGATACAAGAAAATCAAACCGTGGCTCGAGTAGACCGCGAGGGGAAAATTACAACGCAAAAACTTACCAACCTTTTGACGTTCCTCGGATTAAATAAAGTCGCCGCCGCAAAACTCGAAGCGGGAGACATCGCCGCAGTCGCGGGAATTGAAAACATTTCCATCGGCGACACAATTACCGACGCGGAACATCCGGCGCCTCTTCAGCCCATTACAATCGAGAAACCGACTGTAAAAATAATCTTCAGCGTTAACAACTCGCCATTTGCCGGAACAGAAGGGCAATACTGCACAACTCGAAATCTCAAGGAGCGCCTTGAGCGGGAGCTTGTAAACGACGTAGCGCTCGAAGTTACGCCCGGCAGAACAAACGAGGAATTTGTGGTCAGCGGCCGCGGAGAGCTCCACCTCGCGATCATAATCGAGAAAATGCGCCGGGAAGGATATGAACTTCAAGTTTCACGCCCGGAAGTAATTATGAAAGAGGAAAACGGTAAAACATTCGAACCGGCGGAAGATGTATGGCTGGAGGTTCCGGAAAAATACTCCGGGCTTGTGATTGAAAAAATGAACCGGCGCAAAGGCGAGATGAAAAATATGAATGTCGAAAACGGCACCGCGTATTTCCACTTCTTTGTTCCAACACGCTCGCTTATCGGCTTGCGAAGCGAATTCATCATCGAAACCCGGGGCATGGGAATTATAAATACGCTCGTTGCCGGTTATTTCCCGAAATTTGGCGACATAGAAAAGAGTCCCCATGGCTCAATCATCGCTCACGAACTGGGCGCTACAACTGCCTACGCGCTTCTTGCTGCCCAGGAACGCGGCGTTATGTTCATTGGCCCGGGCGTTAAGGTATACGAAGGCCAGGTGGTCGGACAAAACGCCAAGTCGGAAGATATCGTCATAAATGTCTGTAAAGCAAAACAGCTCACCAACTTCCGAGCGAAAACCGACGCCGTAACCGATGACCTTGTGCCGCCCCGCGAATTAACGCTTGAACAGGCAATCGAATACATCGGGGATGATGAGTTGGTTGAAGTGACACCCAAAAGCATCCGCCTTCGAAAGAGAGTTTTGAATAAAAACCTTCGCAAAAAAGGAGAATGAGAAAATCAATAAACTTTACAATCCTAGAAATATATGTTTTGCTTTATCCAGCGAAAACATGGTGTTTTTTCGTTGACAATTTAACCCTCAACCCAAGAAAGAAAATGAATGTTCATATTGCAATCACGTCCGTCGTTGGAAAAGCCGTCCAGCAAGTCCTCGGCCTCATGGGCGACCAGGTTGTTTTCACTGATTTCCCTCAAGCACGGATCGTGCTCGTCGAAGACAAAGAGTACCTCATGCGAGTTCACACGCCCGACAAGCATTTCGTCGTCGTGAATGCTCGGGAGCCGAAAAATCTCCCGGTCAACGCCGAGTGGCATCCGATCACGAACCTTGTCGTAAAGCTGTTCGAACTCGTCGCAAAACTGGACACCCATGCGGAGGCGAAAGAAACCGCCACAGTGAACGCACCAGTAGGCATTACGCGCAAACATGGCACGGGAACCAAAAAGATCCTCGTCATTGACGATACCGAAGCAAATCGAGTCCGCGCGGAAAGTCTGAATGCCCGGGAACTGGTCATCGCCTCAAACTATGACCAGGCCATGACGCTCATAAATGCAGAGCACTTTGATGTTGTGTTGACCGATCTCTATCTTCCGATGAGCAAGCACCATCACGCGCTCTCGATTGATGCCATACGCATCGGCGAAACAATGCCATACGGACTCCTGATCGCGCTCGAAGCGGCGCTACACGGAGCGGATGCGGCAGTCGTCACGGACGCCAATCATCACCAGGACTGTTTTTCAGCGGCCTTCGACGATTTTCGGAAGCCGTACACCGTAAATGACAAGCAGGTTCGCTTCTTCAACAATATCGGAAAGAATTGGAATGAAGCGCTCTCTGCGCTGCAATAATTCCCAATCACGAACAAACCCCATGGATGAAAATCCGTGGGGTTGTTTTTTATAACTCCAATTCTGGAAACTTTTTGTTGCGGTATTCATCTTACGCTACTTCTGAATTGTAACAGCTTTCGCAATACACAATCTCCGGCCGCTCGGGCGAGTAGCTCGTCTCAAATTTATTTGGGCAATGCCCCTCGAGATGCTGGGCATGCCTGGCTGAATTCAAATATGCCGAATAATCGCACATACATTGTCGGTGCCACAGTTTTCGCGGCGGGCGGAGTGAGATGCGATTTAAATACCGACAGTCCGGACATAATCGTGGAATCGGTATTTTAAACCTGCGCAAAAGATCAAGTTCCGGTTGTACGATATTGTAGTTCTTCTTGCACCGGGCACACACGAGTATTTCTTTGATAATCGAATCGGGCGCATCTCCAATGAGGTCAGGTAAATTCTCCGGCTTGATAGTTTCTTTGCCAAACGTACCAGGAACTCGATCTTCCCATTTTAATCCCTGCGTAAGTGCCTCTTCCTTAGTAATCGGCATATATATTTGTCCTTGTGTTTCGTTATAGCCAAAGGGAGAAAGTCGATATGGAAAGAATTCACCGTACTCCCCCGTCTTCTGCATGTGCGTAATTATTTTTTCCTTTAATATTTTGTATTCCGATTCTTCGTATCGCCTGTTGAATATGGAATACTTCCCTTGTTTTATGCCCACGCAGCCGAAAAGATTTTCGCTATTATGGCAGGAATCGCAGTATTCAAGATACGAATCATCGTAACTCAAGTGGGAAAACTTTACGTTATAGCCATGGATAAGAGCGTGCGATTCGTAAATTAACTCACAGCGAAAGCCGAAGTGATAAGCATCCATTGAGTTTTTCACGTCTGGACAGACTATGCAATATTTTGAATCTTCTGCATCGCTCGCATCAAAAACCTGCTTGGCATTTTTTGAGTTGATGATTGCATTGCCGGAAACGTTTACGGATTTTTCAATGAGCGCATAGCGGTGAATTGTTTTTGTTTTGATTAGATCCAAAAATTGCTCGTAGAGCTTTTGCCGATCTACGTGGGAACCAAGCTTAAATTCGTTTACTTTTTTTTCGTATTCTTCTTTAGAGTGGCGTTCATTCAGAAAATAATACTGCTTATTTCGAAGATTACTCGAAAGAAAACAACTTGAGCAGCCTCGGCAATCGTAAGAGTACGAGCAATCGGTACAATCGCGAAGTAACACGCTATATTGACAGTTATAGCATCTACTCGTGTCAATGCACTCAAAAAGAAGATCGTTTCCGTTCTGAAGGCGATAACATTCCATTGTGTCGCGAGCACCATTATAAACGTTTGTCGAATACATAACGTTTTCAGAATCAAAAACACCAAAACTCAAGTAGCAGTTTTTATTGTTGTCTGCGTGATTGGTATATTCTGAATCAACAGAGTTCTTACTCAAAAGCGCAATACGCGGCACCTGCAATTGCAATTCCTGCCACTGTTCAAAAAAAGGCCGATCGAAGTCAAAATTTCTGCCATAATCAAAGCCATTCCACTTGTCTGACCACCAACACGGCGGACAATAAACCTTAAAGGGTTTATTGGGCGAATAGATCGTAACCGTGCTCTTGCCGCACAGATCACAATTTCTCCGATACAACACTCGTTCATTCCGCCACGCATAGCGATGACGCTGACGACACTCCGGACACCACGTCGGCGGCGGGACGCTTATTTTTTTATAAAAGTCGAAGTCTTCCGCTTCTATGATAAATTGTTGCTTGCAATTCTGGCACGTTTTAGTTTCTGGCGACATTATTTTTATCTTACGATGCCTTTTTATTTTACGCCACCTCTTGTTGATAACACTGTTCGCAGTAGACGATTTCTGGTCGTTCAGGAGAATAAGAGGTTTCGAATTCGTTGGGGCAGCGGCCGGTAGGATGATGGAGATGTTTTGCCGAGTTTGGATAAGCTGTATAATCGCAAACGCATTGCCGATGCCAAAGTGCAACCGGATTTCTCATTTGGAATTTCTCGAAGTTCCGAGTATTCGGACATTTCCGAGGAAGCGGCAAGCCGAACTTGCGATATACCTCCAGCTCGTCGGGGGTAATACGAAATGCCTTTGTACACTGATGCTCTTTTGCTAGTTCTTTATTTTTATCCCATGCTTCACACAATATATTCTCCTTCAATACCGAATCGTCCGTTTTGGAAATGGAATCGGGTAATTCGTCCCAACGCTTCGTGGCGGCATAGTTCTTATCCGATGTATCCTGCCACGGGAACCCAAGTTTTTCTGCCTGCTTTTTTGTAAGCGGCGCATACTCTTGAGCGATCGTCTCATTGTATGCAAACGGAGACAACTCCGGTGGGAAAAATTCGCCGTAGGAATACTTCCTTCCAATCTTATCAACGTATGGCTGGTTCTCCATCTGCGCGATAATCTTATCTCGCATTTCTGAATATGTTTTTTCATCGTGCTGCTTATTTAGGATGCAATACTTTTTTGCGCGTAACGAAGTGCAACCGAACGAATTTTCCACATTGAAACAATCCACAAGATAATCGGTGCGTGCGTTGTTTTCTCCGTTGACTCCAAAATAACAGCGAGAGGAAAAATCAACATTATTCGATTCATATCCTAATTCGCCGCCGTTTACTCCGAAAATATCCATCGAATCCTTTTGTGCTTTAACGCTTCGCACTGCATATTTTTCATTTTCTCCGCCGGAAATAAAGAATGAAGCGCGTACATTTTTAGCGTTATAAATAAAGTTGCCCGACACATCTTTGTTGTGTTCGCCAACCAGATATTTATGAAGAGCTTTTTCTTGAACTACTTTACGGAACTCGGAAAACTTTTTCTGAAGCACTGAATAAGAGCCGAACGTCTCATTTTTTATTCGAGCAAATTCTTCTTTAGAAACAGGTTGGTTGAATACGTGATAATTTTTATTACGAAGATTATAACTGAAAAGGCAGTTTTGGCAGTTTTTGCAATCGTATAAGAAGGCAGAATCCGTGCAGGCCGTACAGTTTTGACTGAAGTGAAGCTGATAGCTTTTTGTACTGTCCACTGTATGCAGGCACGCCTCGCATTTCTCGACAAATAAGCAATCCCAACAATCTTTGCTCTCAAGCACCGTGTTTCCGTAGCCGCAATTTTCAGAGAACCAGCTTCCAAACATGAGATAACAATTTTTATTATGCGCAGTGTGGTTGCAATACTGGCTATTTATATTTTGAGAGCTGTATAACGCGGGACGAGGTGTCTCCTTTTGAAGCATCGCGAATTGTTCAAAGAAAGGTATGGAAAAATCATATTCACGACCGAATTTCAACGGATCCCATTTGTCAGACCACCAACATTCATGGCAGTAGACAGGAAAAGAAACTTCGGACTTAAACATCGAAATAATACTCTTTTTACAAAGATCGCACTCGCGTTTATACAACGAACGCTCGTTCCTCCATATGAGCCGGCGAGGAAAACGGCACTTCCAACACCACGTCGGCGGCGGGACGCTTATTTTTTTATAGAAATCGAAATCCTCCGGTTCGATGACGAACTGACTTTTACAATTTTGGCACGTTTTATTTTGAGTCATGGGTTTTGTCCGCCGGAGGCGGATCCTCCTTCGGAGGACAATTCTGGCACAGTTTTTCCATATCTCGAAGTATATGAAACTTTGCGCAAAAAGAAAACGACGGATGTTTTGCATCCGCCGCTTATTTGTTAGTCGTCCCAACCAACAAATTATTGTTGGCACGACAGAGGATCGTCCGGCTCTTTGTATGGAATGTGGAGCTCGCTCGCAATCTTACGCAGGCACGCCACAACTTTCCGGTGAGAATCCACGATTTCCGCTTCCAACGCCTCGATCACGTTCCCGTCGATCTGGGCTTGATGAAAGTTGCGGGATGCGACATGGAGGCGCTCCAAGAGAGCTGGACTAGGGGCGTCGGGTAGGCCAATTGTATCAATCACGAGCAACTCGGCAAATATCCGCGCTGTTACGATTTTCGCTCCGCCTATGTTGCTCGAATCGAGTCGGGAGAATGTGATACCGATACTGGGAATGCTGTGTTCAACTAGTGTTGTCCCGGGAGAGACATTCGCGTATGCGATGGATTCGATGATTTCATTTTTTGTCATTGTGTTTACTTTCATTGCGAAGTTAAAAAAAGGCCCGAATCTCAATTTCCAAATCAAGATGTTAAAGGCCTTTTGATACAGTAACACATCATCTGCTGTATTGTCAACCTCAAAGCCGCAGCACAAAGAAAAAACACCATTTTATTTTTGGTGTTTTTTCTTTGTGCCCGGAAACAGGCAACGCTAAGGATCACCTAAAAATTTTTCTTGAAATGCGTCCAAAATTTCTGGGCATACCCGCTGAGCTCTTTCGCCTCCGCCACGGAAAGCTTCCGTGCCCTGCTGTACCCGGCAATAGCGTTTTTCATGAATGCTTTATACTGCGCCTCGCTCATATTCTCAAGCTGTTTTATTTTCGGGGAAATATACTTATGAAAGTCAGCGATTCTTCTGCTTATATCCTTGCGGAGTTTCTTGCCGGACTTCGGCGCGAGAAGCATTCCGGCCGCGACTCCCAATGCCGCCCCTACGAGCGCGCCTCCCAGCAATCCCGATTTAGCATTTTTCATATTCTTCATATTCTGCACTTAATTTATTTTTCTTTCTTTGTCCGACCTTTCTTAAAAAACGATGAAATAAAAGGGATTTCTGAAAGTTTATCGAATAACTCGGCAATATTCTCACGTACTTCAGCCGATGACTTTTCAACATTCTCGGAAATCTTATGTATCCGCCTTCCAATTTGAACTACGTAATACGCAATTACGCATAAAATAGCGCCAAGAACAATAATCGCGAATGAGGTGACAAAATAAAACAGCGTTTGAGACAGCATCAATATCTGTTCCATAGTGTTCATTATATCCGATTCAGCTTAATCGTAAAGAGCGGAGAAGATCGGAAAAAAATCAAAAGAGGAGGGCCGTAAAACGGTCCTCCTCTATGAATTTCAACGCGCATTCAGCCTCCAAGCTCTCGGTGTCTCGATTCTTTAAGCGATTCGGCGAATTCCGGAAGATATGTTCCAACCAAAACGGCATCCGCGCCCGGCTTAATATCCTCGACGGTTTTTATAAGACTCGCCTGGCACAGAAACCCACTCCATGCTCGGCGGGCTTCCTCAAACGTTTCTGTCTTTTCTTCGCCAGTAAGCGGCCACCGCGCGTTCCACGCGGCAAGCGTGCCCTTCGAAAGAATCTTGAATTCACGAACGGCATTGACCTCGATGAGACATCGACCTGGCATCACGCAAGGAATTCGCCCCACCACGAGCGTGAACGCGGCGCCAGCATCGAATGCCCGTCGTACCAAATCGTCCGTCCCGTGATATCCTTTCGCAAGAATCGGTTTCCTTGTCCGTCGAACCGCCCTACGAACAAGGTCAAAAGATCCACCCCAGCGAAAATCCGTGTGAATCGCAACCATGTTCCCGATCTCGATCGCGATTTCGAGAAGCTCATCCCACGTCTTTTTCGCTCTCCACGAACCATGTGGCGTCTGGGTTTTCACTTCCGCGATTATAAGAGGCTCAATAGACCCAATGAGATAGTCAGCGAACTGCTTTATTCGCAAAAAGTTTTCGAGCAGTACATTTTCCTGAATTTCCATACCTACTCCTTATGTTTCTGCGGCCACTGCGGCCACGGATATGACAAACGCCCAATCCTTTTTACTTTAAGGCGCTTCTTCTCTTACTATGGCAGGCACGGAGAAATTTGCAACCGCTGATCTATTCAGCAAGAACCGCCCTAATTCTACGCACACCGGCGGATACGGCTTCTTCTTTCGCGATTTTAACTTTCCCTATTTCTCCGGTGTGCATCACATGCGGCCCGCCGCAGAATTCCTTACTCCATGCGGATTTCAAATCTTTTCCGAAAAAATACACTTTCACTTTTTCCGGATACTTTTCTTTGAAGAAAAAGAGAGCGCCGGATTTTTCCGCCTCAGCTTTCGGCAATTCGACAAAATTGACCGACAAATCCTCTTCTATTTTTTCGTTGATCAATTTTTCCACTTTTTCAATTTCCTCTTTCGTCAGTTTTCGCGGGAACGAGAAATCGAACCGTGTCCGCTCGGCGGTCACATCCGATCCCATTTGGTGAACTTCATTGCCAAGGACCTCGCGCAACGCACGCTGAAGTAAATGCGTCGTTGTGTGAAGTTTTAGGGCTTTTTGGAATTCTTCCTGGTTTCCTGCTTTCACTTCGCCCGTATCGAGAATTAGGCCGTGCCCGCCAAATTTCTTTTCCTGCCCTGCGCGGGAGATTTCTTGGTGTTTTTTGAATTCTTCATCAAAGTCTTCGCGTTTTAGGTCTTTCGCTTTTTCTCTACCAACTGCCTTTATTGTTTCATAAGGAAGTCCGAAACTTTGATAAAGATAAAAGGCTTCTTCGGCTCCAATTTTCTGTATTCTCTTAAGTTTTTGAATGCCGCCATCGAGCATCTTTTGAAAACCTCGCCGCTCCTCAACAAAAACTGATCCTATCGTATCCCAATTACGCTCGAGCTCTTTTCGATAAAAGTCATAAGTTATATTTCTTGCGACTAATCTGAAGAGATCTCCATAATTAGCTCCATATGCGATAACGCGCCTCATAAGACGCCGCAAAACATAACCCACCCCACGATTCGAAGGACGGACACCATCGGAAATCAGAAAAACAATACCCCTGACGTGATCGGCAATAATTCGCCTATTTTGGATATTATCTTCGTGTAAGAGAGTATTTATTTTTACTTTCTCCATTAATTCTCGAAACAAATCAGTATCAAAAATCGTCGGCACATTTTGCACGCACATCACGAGGCGTTCGAATCCCATGCCTGTATCCACGCCCGGCGTTTTGAGCGGCTCGAGCTTTTTATCAGGCGCACCTGCGTTTAGTTCCTCCCGCGAACCGGGATAGAAATATTGGTTAAATACAATGTTCCAGACTTCAATATCCTGCCCGGCCCCATTTTTACAATATATTTCCGTAGTCGGCCCGCACGGGCCGGAAGAACCGGTCGGCCCCCAAAATACATCACCCATCCCCTCTTCCCTGACCTCGAGTTTCGAATCAAGCGATTTCCAAATATCCCGTGATTCCATATCTTTCGGAACGCCAATATCTTCTTTGCCCTCAAAAACAGTCACATATGAAATCCTGAGCCCCATTTCCTTTGTGATAAATTCATGGGCATATCGGATCGCTTCTTTTTTGAAATAGCCGCCGAAGCTGAAATTTCCCAGCATCTCAAAAAACGTGAGATGCCGCTCATCTCCGACTTCATCGATATCCGACGTGCGAAACGATTTTTGGCAGGATGCCGCGTTTTTCCCGATTGGTTTCCCAATTGATGGGTGCACTGTCGTCATCGGATCAAATTCCGAATAATAGGGCTTAAACTGCTGCATTCCGGCGGTTGTTAAAAGCACTGACGGATCATCGGGAACCAACGACGACGACGGCACAATTGTATGTCCGCGAGCCTTAAAAAAATCTAGGAATTTCTGACGGATTTCCGCAGAGGTCATATGAAATATAGTCTATCATCAGAAAGCATAAACAAAAAGCGCCGCTATCGCCGTCTAAAAAGAGCGTTTTTGCCTACGCCAAATTCTCAAATCCCGCGAGCGCGTTTGATTTGTCGTGATTTCGAATCTTTTCAAGCGCTTTTGCCTCAATCTGCCGAATGCGCTCCCGAGTAACGCCAAACGCCTTTCCCACTTCCTCGAGCGTGTGATTAACTCCGTCTTCGAGCCCGAACCGCATCTTGAGTATCTTCTGCTCGCGGTCGCTTAAGTCGATAAGGATTTCCTTTATCAGGTCCCGCAAGAGCGCCCGCGCCGCAAGCTGTGAGGGCGTAAAGTTTTTCTCATCGGGAATAAAATCGGAAAGGGTGGAATCCTCCTCGTCGCCAATCGGCGTTTCAATCGATAGAACTTCCTGCGAAATTTTTTGAATATGCCTCACTTTGTCGATATCAAGCCCCATCTCGGCGGCAACCTCTTCTGCGAGCGGCTCCCTGCCCAATTCTTGAATGAGCTGCCGCCGCGCCTGCGTGTATTTCGAGATGGTTTCAACCATGTGCACCGGAATTCGCACCGTTCTCGACTGATCCGCGAGCGCGCGAGTAATTGCCTGCCGTATCCACCATGTCGCATAGGTCGAAAACTTAAATCCTTTTCGATAATCAAACTTCTCGACTGCCCTCGATAACCCGATATTTCCCTCTTGGATCAAGTCAAGAATACTCAAGTGCGGCGTTCGATTCACGTATCTTTTCGCGATCGAAACCACGAGACGGAGGTTGGCTTTCATAAGTTTCTGCCGGGCATCTTCGTCCCCTTTTTCGGCGCGCTTCGCAAGCTCACGCTCTTCGTTTTTGGTGAGAAGCGGAGTTCTTCCGATTTCCTTAAGGTACATCTGCACCGCGTCCGGAACTTCTCCTTCAAGCACATGTGCGTCTTCCATCTCCTTTCGGCCGACTTCTTCTTTTGTGAAGCCTGTCAGAGCGCTTGTTTCGATGATCCTTACGCCGGCTTTTTCAAGACGATCATAGATTTCTTCAAGCAATGAAACATCTTCCTCAATCTTTGGAAAGTAATATAAAATTTCGTTGTCGGTCACGAATCCGCGCGGCCGGCCTCGTTCAATAAGTTCTCCAATGACGGCAATGTTCTGCGACGAAAGCTGTTTCTTCCCGAAGCTTTTCTTGTTTTTCGCAAACCTTTTATTTTTTTGCTTCTTCGATCGCGCGGCTTTTTGCTTCGCAGATCTCGCCTTTTTTTTCTTTTTCATCGCTTTAGAAACTCCATGTTGGTTATTGCATCACTTGGACGGAAAGTTTATTTAATTCTTCGAGCGCGGATGCGAGTCCCGTTTCGTCTCCCTCTTGTTCCGCGCGTTTCACCATCGCTGTCAGCACATTTTTCCGTTCTTTAATAAATTCTTTCATAAGTTCCCGCTTAAGCTGTTCTGCTTCTTCATCTTTCAAGTCTTTCGACCCGAGGATTATCAGATTTATAATTTCATCGAGATCCATATCGTCGCTTCGGCGACCCCCTTTTTTTAAAATTTCGAACGATCGCTTATGAAAATCAGCCAAGTACTCCTTAAAATCTTCGAGAATGGAAAAATTATTTCTGGCAACCGCCATTCCCAAAAGGCGTTCGCCTATAAGCTCCCGGCGGGAATATTTCTTAATGTGAAAATCCTGGTTGCTATTTTCTCCTCCTTCATTCGCCGTCCCCGAAACTTCTTTTCGGACTTCAATCCGCTCCATCTCTTCGGTCAAAACTTTTTCGGCTACTCCTGTGCGGCGCGAAAGCTCGTTTAGCCAAGAATTCCGGGCAACGGGGCTTGCAATGACTTTAAGCTTCCCCAACACCACTCGGAGCGCCCGCAATTCCTCCCTACGACTATAATCTAAAAGCCCCGATTTAGGCAAGTATTTGTCGAAATAAAACTGCATTGCGGGACGAGCATGCACAATTCCCTCGCTCAATATTTTGGGATCTTTTTGAACCGCTTCAGCCGGGTCTTTTACATCGTCGAGCACCACGACTTTCACGTTGAAATCGCTCGATTCCGCGAGATCAATCGCCCGTTCCATAGCAGTCGAACCCGCGTCGTCGGAATCAAAGCTTAAGATTAATTCGTCGCACACCCGCCGCAACAGATGGAGATGATCCGATGTAAGCGCGGTTCCGGAACTCGCGACGGCATTTCTCACTCCCGCTTGCCAGCTCATCAGAAAATCCATCTGGCCCTCGACCAAAAACGCCGCACCGGTTTCCTTAATCACATTCTTGCTTTTGAAAAATCCGTAAAGAAGCTTCGATTTATTGAAAATCGGCGATTCGGGGCTGTTAATATATTTCCCGATCCCCTCGCCTTCATATTGCGGGAGAATCCGCCCCGTAAATCCGACCACTTTCCCAAGATGATTATGAATCGGGAACATGATGCGGCCACGGAAGCGGTCGAGGAGCATGCCGCGGTCCGTTTTTACCGCAAGTCCGGCTCGAATAATGTCTTCCGGTTTATAGTTGGAATTCAAAAAATGCAAACTCAATGCCTCGGCTTCTGCCGGAGCCCAGCCGATATCAAATTCCTCGATGGTGTTTTGCGTAAGTCCCCGCTCTTCAAGATATTTTTTCCCGCGAGCGAAGCCTTGTAACGACTTTTTGAAAAAATCCATCGCGACAGAATTTATTTCATAGAGCAGGCCGGCGATTTTATACTCCCCGGGATTAAGGCGCCGCAGTTCAACGCCGGTTTTCTCCGCAAGCACGCGGAGCGCCTCGCCAAATTCCAAGTTTTCGTGCTGCATAAGAAAGCCGAAAACGTCCCCGTGCGCGCCGCATCCGAAGCAATGCCAGCTCTGCCGCTCAGGCGACACCATAAACGACGGCGTCTTTTCCTTGTGGAACGGACAGCACGCCTTAAAATTCTTCCCAGCGGGCTGAAGATTTAAATATCCGCGGATAAAATCCACTACGTCCAGTTTTTCCTTAATAAGTTCTGTGGTAGAGCCTGCCATGTGCTTAGAATTCTAAAGCAATGAAAGCACTGGCGCAAACCCAGACGTACTTACTTTGTCGCGTTGTAGAGCGCCTGAATCTCGGCGGCCGAAAGAGCGCGGTTGTAGATGCGGACGTCGTCAATAGAACCGCCGAAAGTAAACGTTGCATCTCCAGCCCATCCGGTGCCATACGGATATAGCGTGCCAATGGCCAGCGACTTCGATGTGTCACCGCCCGGCGGTACCCACGAAGAAATCGTGTGCGTTTCACTATCTGCGAGTGTCCCATCAACGTATATTTTAACGGACTTGTCTGCCGCCACCGTAAACGTAACCATGTGCCATACATTTTTTGAAACTGTCACGAGCGCAGAATACCAAACAATGTTTCCATACAAAGAGGCATGCATAGTCCCGTTACCCATAGATTTAATATAATAATTATATTGTCCGCTGGCATTCCACGGTTTTGAAATTAACCACCCCGTATCAGCTTCGCTCTCATTTTCCCATATTGATATCGTCATGCCGCCGCCGGCATATTTAAGCACAGCGGTATCAGCCACGCCTACATATGAATTCAAGTTATTAGTAGTGAGCCCTCCCCCAACCTGTCCAGCTGCCCATGTCGGGCCATTGGTAAGGGTGCCTGTGTTTCCTCCCCCGCTCGAGTCTCCCGCAGTCGTCCCTCCTCCCTCGTCAAATCTCCAGT